>JGI24702J35022_10000198_pt1 | contig 32608 bp, 23 predicted proteins | sample TergutTh196P4_FD_35022 | JGI IMG/M metagenome (IMG submission 35022) | reverse complement strand
TGCACAAATCCATGCGCAACAGCGACGCCGACGCCGCGATCTACTGGCTGGCTAGGATGCTGGAGGCTGGCGAGGATCCGTTGTACATTGCGCGCAGGGTCGCGCGGTTCGCGAGCGAGGACATCGGAATGGCGGACAGCCGCGCGCTCCAGATTGCAGTAGCGGCATACCAGGCTTGCCACTTTATTGGTATGCCTGAGTGCAGCGTACATCTGACGCACGCTGTTGTGTATATGTCGCTCGCGCCAAAATCGAACGCGCTATACCTAGCTTATGGCAACGCAGCCGACGACGCAAAAAAGATGTTGGCGGAGCCGGTCCCAATGCAGATACGCAATGCTCCGACAAAGCTTATGAAGGATCTAGGGTATGGCGACGGTTATGTATACGCGCACGATACGGAAGATAAGATCAGCGATATGCGGTGTCTGCCCGATTCGCTTGCCGGGCGTAAATACTATAGGCCAACAACTCAGGGCCAGGAGGCGCGCGTTAAAGAGCGCATGGAGCAGCTAGAGCAGTTGCGCAGGGGGCGCAAAGAGTAAATAACAGAGGGGCTACGCTATTGCTACGTCAAGACTGATAGCATTATCTTTGACAAGAATTCAAAAACATAACGAAAGTAGTCAATGAAAATGAGCGAAAGTAAGGATAGAATTAAAGTTTTTGAAGAAAAGCATGTCCGTACTGTATGGGATGAAGAGGCTGAAAAATGGTGGTTTTCCATTGTCGATGTAATCGGCGTGCTAACTGAACAATCTACACAGCGCGGTGCAAGCAACTACTGGGCTAAAATGAAAGAGCGCCTCGTAAAAGAAGGTGCAAGTGAACTGCTGACAAATTGTCAGCAGTTCAGATTGCGAGCACCGGACGGTAAAATGCGTCTAACCGACGTTGCAGACACAGAACAAATTCTACGCCTAATCCAATCAGTCCCGTCACCTAAGGCCGAACCATTCAAGATGTGGCTTGCAAAAGTCGGGAGCGAAAGGATTGACGAAACGGTTGACCCAGAGCAGTCTATTGAACGCGCCATTGAGAATTATCGCCGACTTGGGTACAGTGAAAACTGGATCAATCAACGTATAAAGTCAATCGAAGTCCGCAAGGCACTTACGGATGAATGGGACATCAGTGGTGTTGAACCCGGAAAAGAATACGCAGCGCTGACCGATTTGATGACCAAGACTTGGAGCGGAATGACGACACACGAATACAAAAAACACAAAGACCTAAAAAAAGAGAACCTTCGCGACAATATGACAAACACTGAGTTAGTGCTGAATATGCTCGCCGAAGTCGCCGCGACGGACATATCCATCGCCCGTCAGCCAAGTGGATTTGCTGAAAGCGCAAAAGTCGCCAAAGAGGGCGCAGAAACAGCTAAAATTGCCCGCGAACAGCTGGAGCAAAGAACAGGAAAGCCCGCCGTTAGCAGCCTGAACGCAAAAGATTTGGGGAAAAGAAGATTACAAGGCGCAAAAGACGGTGATGGGTAGGGGCAACCCTTGCGGTTGCCCAAATAGGGCAGCGACTATATATAAGAAACAGATCCCCGATGTTGATTAGTCGGGGATCTGTTCATATGAGTAAGCCTGTAAGCCGGATTCTGTCGTGGACAGCCATCTATCTAGCCCCATCGTTGCCGATGGGGTCAAGCCACCTCCTGAGAGCGGCTGGGCAGGCCTTGCGCTTATTGGCGCTGCTCTCCCACGGTGTTGCTCCGGATAGAGTTTACAGCAGCGGACTGTTCCCAGCCGCCGGGTGAGCTCTTACCTCGCCTTTCCACCCTTGCCGTAGTCGCTTCTATCGCGATAACGGCGGTCTATCTCTGTTGCACTCGTCCTAAAGTCGCCTTCGGCGGGCGTTACCCGTTATCCTTGCCCTATGGAGCCCGGACTTTCCTCGTAAGCGGCCTTTCGCCCGTCTTACGCGGCTGCCCAGCTTACTCATGACGCTATTTTATGCCGAAGGCGCGCATATGTCAAATTTAAGTTCATTTGCACGAATGTGTATTTATGGAAAAAATGCTTATAGATAAACTTGAAAAAGTTATTGAGGTTCAAAAATAATTATGATAGAATCCGGTATATGGGGAGACCGGGCGTTCCGGATGGATAGTCAAAGGAGTACCCCACATAGGAAAACAAAACGTCTGATGTGCTACTTCAGACGTTCTTTTTTAATACAAAAAGTAAGGCATTATTCTCAAAAATGAACAAAAGCATTTGCTTTTTATGCTTGAAAACAGCCGTTCCTCACTGGGCGAAGTGTGAATTTTTAGCAAATTTTCAAAATCAAATGGCAAAAAAATTGACACTTATTAATTAATCGTATTATAATGATCCTATGATTCTAGATTCGTTCAAAGTATTTGTATCTCAGAATACTGGACAAAAATACTCTAAAAGGAGATGTGTCGTATGAACAAGCGAATTTTAGCTTTCTTTCTTACTTTATGTATTGTCTTCCCTGGCAGTGGGTTTGCTGCGAATATACAAAACTCAACTAATGACGAAAACTGGGATCACAGACCTCCTTTAAACGGGGAATTTGAAAGTAGCGCGCCATTTGCACCCGACAGGGTCATAGTGAAAACCAAAGCGTCGGGAATGAGCATGGCCGCCTCGTCTGTCGACGGGGAAGATCAATATGATTTTGGCGGGCTGGAGATCGAAGAAGTCAAAAGCCTTGACATGAATCCCAGCAGACGAAGTGGCGGAGTGCAACGTGCATCTCAGAACACATCACAAACGCTCTTGCTAAAGCTCAAAAACACGGGGGAGCGGAGTGTGGCGGAGGCCGTGGAATTGTTAAACAGTCTGCCGAATATCGAGATCGCGGAACCTGACTACATATTAGCGGCGGATTACATCCCCAATGACCCTTATTGCGACCAGTTGTACGGAATGGAAAAGATTTCCGCCCCTGACGTGTGGGATCTGAAAATTGACTGTTCCTCCATTGTAGTGGCAGTGATCGACACAGGCATTGACATTAATCACCCTGACCTTGCCGCGAATATCTGGAAGAACACGGACGAGGTGTTAGACGGGACGGATTCAGACGGGAACGGGTTTGTGGACGACATATGCGGGTGGAATTTTGTCGATGACAACAACAATCCATTTGATGATAATGGACACGGCACTCATGTGGCGGGGACGATTGGAGCGGTAGGAGATAACGGGATCGGAGTCGCCGGAGTTGCGTGGAACGTAAAACTGGTTCCACTCAAGACGCTTGACTACACAGGCTATGGAAATGTATCTAATTCAATCAGAGCTGTGAACTACGCCGCCATGATGGGGTTCCCGATCACCAATAATAGCTATGGAGGTGAGGAATATAGCGAAATATTTCTGCAGGCGATAGAAAACTGCAACGGTATATTTGTCGCCGCAGCCGGGAATGATTATGGAACGAATAACGACATTGCGCCTCACTATCCTTCAAATTACGATTGCGCTAATGTTATATCGGTGGCGTCGACTGATTTTTCAGACAGTTTGTCGGGCTTTTCCAACTATGGCCCAAATACCGTTCACATCGCCGCGCCAGGGAGTAATATACTCAGTACATATCCAGGCAATGATTATATAACAATGAACGGGACGTCTATGGCGGCGCCCCATGTGACTGGCGCTGCGGCGGTCATCATGGCAAGCAACCCAGCGCTTACGATAGATGAGATAATTGCTCAGATTGTTTGGAACAGTGATGAAATACCTTCACTTGAAAACAGAACAATAAGCGGAGGAAGGCTTAACGCTTATAAGGCGCTAACACCCGTAACTTTCGTACCGGTGGAGGACATTGCGTTGAGTAACAGTAGCATGGATGTGAGGAAACGTGAAAGCCTTGCGATAAAGGCAACCATATCCCCGTCAAACGCGACAAATAAGCGCGTCCGATTTTCATCCAATAATCCGGCTGTGGCCTCGGTGACCTCATCTGGCATGGTTACAGGCATTGCAGACGGTACGGCAGTTGTCACAGCAGTATCCATGTATGATAGCACAATTCGGGCGGACTGTGTTATAACGGTCAGCGGAGAACTCCCACAAGTAAATTTCACCGATATGGTGTTTAAGCAAGTAGTCATTTCTGCTCTCCAGCAATTATTTATGTCCATGCCCGGCGAGGATCCGCGTAAGTATATCGACTATACATTAGAGTCGGAGATATATCCAGATGATGTCCAAAAACTGCCGAAACTTTCCATGAGTCACAGAAACATCGAAAACCTGGATGGTATTGAATATTTCACGAATTTGGTCTTGCTTGAATGCCTCGGCAACTCAATAAGTGAGATCGACGTAAGTATGCTGCCGTCTCTGACAACGCTGATATGTTCCGATAATATGCTGGCTAATCTGGATTTTGATCCGGAAAATGATTGGGAAACCATGATAATAGACCATAATTATCTCAATGTTTCGCCTGGTTCCACCCTCAGAGACAAGTTGGACATTGTAGAGCAAAAAGCCGCCATATGTCAGTATACTCCTCAGTTAACGTATGTGCATACAAACGGTATCACTTTGTCCGACACGGTCATATCGATGAACAAACGAGAGCTAAGGACCATCAAGGCCGAAGTCACTCCATCAAACGCGACAAACAAGAAAGTTAATTGGAAAAGCAGTAATGAGGATGTAGCCGTTGTCTCCAAAGACGGGGTTATTACAGCCAAGAGCGATGGCAGCATAGTCATCACGGCAATATCCGCCGAGAACCCGTCCATAACTGCGGATTGTATTGTAAACGTGTCCTTTGTCGCTATGCCCATTGTGTTTAAGGACATGGTTTTCAAGCAAGAAGTTGTAGATCATTTAAAACGCCGCAGTTCGCTTTACGCGGGGTACACATCCAATTCCGATATATACCCGGATGATTTAGCGATAATCGAATCATTGGGCATATATAATAATAATGTAACGGATATGTCGGAACTCTCATATTTTTCTACATTGGAAAACTTAATTCTTTATAACGCAAATATGAAGGAGCTGGATCTGTCACAATTAACATCATTGTCAAAAGTGACTGTTGGCAATTCCCCAATAGAACATTTTAACGCGAGCAACTTAGTTAATTTAAGTATTGTAAGCATAAGTGGGACGATGCTAGAGGGAATTAATCTTAGCGGATCGATCAATATAGAAAACCTCATTCTCATAAACAATAATCTACAGTCAATTGACCTAACAGGTTTAAGCAAGTTGTATAGACTAGATTGCCATGGAAATCATCTTAGTATCCTGGATGTATCACAGGCAGACCGGTTGGAGTATTTAGATTGCCGTGGTAATAACATTAAAAGTCTTGATGTAAGCGGGCACACTTCTTTGATTATACTATATTGCCAAAATAATGATTTGATGTATTTGGGATTAGGTGTGAGTAATCGATGGTCAGAATTGTCTTGTGAAAATAACTACTTGGATTTGACTCCCGGTTCTGCGTTTATGCAGGCTATTGACGTTATAAAGTTGAAAATTTTGTATCCATCTCACTTTACTTACACCCCCCAAAGGATACCGCCGCTACTTCCGCCACTGGTTGTTTTCCCGGCGTCTTTGGAGCTGATCGACAGTCCGGTCGGATACCTTACCGCCACGGTGAACGTTGACATCGGAGACAAAACCGTTCTGTGGTCATCTTATGACACAGATGTTGTGACAGTCAACCAATCCGGGGTCGTGACGGCTGTAAAGAGCGGCAGCACTATGATCCGAGCGGAACTAGCGCAAAACAGCAGCATTTTTATCGAGGTTCCGGTGACGGTTGTGAAAACAGTGAGTGTTACATATCCCTTAAAAGCCTATGAACCTGTAACGTTGACGCAGACCGGTGATGTCGTACACAATAATGTTCAATACCAAACTGCGGCGGCTGTTATTGCAGCATTGCCTTCTCAGATAGATGTGACGGTTGACGATGGATACGATACTGTTGTATCTGTTCCGGTCACATGGGCCGACACTGATGGCTATAACGCGAGTACAGCCGGGGATTACATATTTACGGCGGCATGGGGGGTCCTACCTGTAGGCGTTAATAATGATGACAATCTACCAGCGCCGATATGCACGGTTAATGTGGCGATGGGCTTGTTGGCGATAATTGCTCCCCCAATCTCAAGTGGCACATACGGCGACAGTCTTCTCAGCATGGAGTTGACAGGCGGAGAGTCTATTGTGCCCGGCTCATTTTCATGGGATGAAACCGATCCGGATTCGATTTATCCCACAGTAGTCGCTACATCTGCGTACAAAGTGAAGTTTACACCGGAAAACCAGGACTTCTCCGCAGTCACAGACATTATTGTTACGCCTACGATGGATAGAAAGACTATAACTGTTGAAGTCAGTCCTGCGGCTAAGATTTACGGACAGCCCAACCCAATCTTTACTGCGGATTGTGATAGCCTGGTTGGTTCTGACACCGTTGATGACCTTGGATTAGCATTGGTATCAGTTGCTACTGACAGGAGCAGTGTCGGATTCTATGATGTCATCTCTTCAACCGGTCTTGGCAATAACGGCAACTATTCCGTTACTGTGGACGGGAAGGACAGGTTAGCTGTCAGTAAAAAGCCCATTAAGGTTTGGGCGGACATGCAAACCCGTGGTTACGGCGAGCCGAATCCGCTGCTGACATTTTCATTACGAGACAGTTTCGAAGATTTGGTCGGGGACGACACGGCGAACGATCTGGCGGTCACACTTATATGCGACATTAATGAGAACGCGAACGCCGGCTTTTATTATAACGTGATTTATGGCGTTTCAAACAGCGTCAACTATGATGTAACGATTGAACCTGGGGTATTAATAATAAGCAAGATCAACCAGACGACGCCGGTTACGGCAACGCTGTCCAGCGATACTGCTGTGATGGGGCAAACACCGCCGACAGTTATAACCTCTGGTGGCGACGGCGACGGTGCCTTCACATTTACCAGTTCCAACGAAAGCGTGGCGAGAATTGACCTCGTAACCGGAGTGATAACTCTGGTTGGAGCCGGAGTTACTGGCATTTCCGCAATGCGCGGGGAAGGGACTAACCACCTCGCTTCGTCTTTGGCAGGCACCGCTACGCTGACCGTTGCGGCGGCGACCGCACCTGAAACGGGTGTTAAAGTGAACAACGCAGGCAATACTGGCGACGGGTCAGCCGATGGCGCTCAAACTATTCCTGATGATGTCCCGCCATTGGACGACCTCTTGAGCCTGGATGTCCCGTTTATCGATGTAAAGGATGACGACTGGTATTACGACAGCGTTATATTCGCGTATAAACAGGGGCTAATGGTTGGCACGTCGGCGAACGAGTTTAGCCCGAATACGCCCATAACGCGCGGAATGTTTGTTACGGTGCTGTATCGCATGGAGGGTTTGCCGGACATAAGTGGACTTATGAATCCGTTTGATGACGTTTCCGATGAAAAATATTACGCTGACGCAGTAAAGTGGGCGGCGGCCAATGAAATTGTGTACGGTTATGGTAACGGTAATTTTGGGCCAGAAGATAATATTTCGCGTCAAGACGTGGTAGCTATTTTCTATCGGTTTGCCATATATTCTGGAGTAGAACTTCCAGTTACACGGACAAATGTCAATTTCATTGATGAAGCGGACATAGCCGACTATGCGAAAGAAGCAATTGTGGCGTTTTTCCGAGGTGGTATTATCAATGGTAAACCAGGAAACCTATTTGATCCGAAAGGAAATGCCACAAGAGCTGAAATTGCTACTATGTTGACGCTTTTCTTAGAGCAATAAAATAGAGACAAGTAGATCAGGTAATTGACATCGATGCTCTATTGCCATGGGAATGAGTGGTTAGACAGCACAAGATCGGAAGAATTTAGCGCGTTAAAGTGGAGTTGTGCCAAAATGACGTAATTGCTCAGACAAGTATCAGCGCGTAATAAAAAAGAGCTGCAAATTAGCAGTCTGTGAAAATTCCAAAACACGTTACAGTTCATAGGGTATTAGGAAATTGACGTAAAATAACATAATTCCGTCATTGCGAGGAGCTTGCGACGTGGCAATCCAGACGCAAACCTTACAATTGGCGCGTGGATTGCTTCGTTGCACTCGCAAAGACGGGTGTTTTGGATACCCTCTGAAGTGTAGCCAAAACACAGGAGAACAATCCCCACGTCCCTTTGTGTTTCTTGTGTTCTGGTTTGCGGTGTGTTATTATTAGGGTCATAGGGATTGTGAACAATGGAGGTTGGCGATGAAAAAGAGAATCATATCGGCTTTTGTCGCGCTTGTTGTTATGGCGGCGATACCTACGACCGTTACGCGTGCCACAATCGCTCCGTACTTTATGGCGGTAAATGATAATTTGCTGTCCTTTGAGACTGATACTATGCCATATATCAGCAACGGCGAATTTTTCGTGCCGGTCAAAGTTATGGAGGGGCTAGGCGTTTTTTCGTTTGGCTCGAATGTATCGGAGTTTGTGAGGCTATACAGAGGGGTCAGAAGATATGTCGATTTCTTCACAGCAACCGGAATCACTGTGGACCAGGACGGGAACACTCTGAACTGGCCGTCCGCGAAGAGGATAGGCGACAGATTTTACGTACCGCTACGGCAAAGCTGCAATTATTTCAGTATGACGTATGATATCATTGAGGTGCCAAATGATATTATTTCAAGAGAAAAGATGTTGATAATTAGGATAATATCAAGCGCGAGCCTTAATAATCCGACATTTGTTAGCCTTAATAAAAATGCCCTGCAAGCTGGATATAACGAGTATTACGCGTCGGATACGCCGCTACCCCCGCCTCCAGTCGATGATATTTCGTCCCTGCCCCCTGTAGAAGAAACACCACCAGATTACAGTAGCATAACAATATATCTCAATTTTTTCGATATTTCAGCGGAAAACGCGGGTGGAATACTGGATTTGCTCGATATTCAAGCTGATATGGGGTATCATTCGTGCTTTTTCGTGAATTCGGACGATATACATAAAAACCCTGGGCTTATCAGAAGGATATCGGGCAGTGGACACATGATAGGCATTATGCTTACGGAGGGAACGTATGAGGAATATCTCGAAACGTCCCAGTTGCTCTTCGAGGCGGCAAAGATTAAAACACTGCTTGTGTCAGCTTATGAATCAGTTCTTGATGATAGGACGGTAATGGAAGAAAAAGGGCTGATACTGTGGAAATGCCCACAAGATATTGCTGATCACGAAACCCGATCGGCTGACGACGTCATTGTAACGATCCCTACAGAAAATGACGCGCGACGCAACCTCATGTTTTCTTGCTCGGAAGGCACGGCGTCGATGCTTCCAGGGATTATTTCGTTCCTCATTGATAACAATTACACGATAGGGAAGGTTACCGAAACTGTAACGCCTTTGATTTTTACCGTGTGAATCGCTATTGACAACTCCTAGCATTCATGTATAATAACGGAGCGTCGGCTTTTCGACGCCATAATCCTTGTTTCCAGCACGTACTGGAGACCGAAACGAACCTTTTAGCCCGCGAGTGGTTGACGGCCATCTCTTTGCGCGCGATGAGACGTGATCAGAAAAAAACAGTTCTCTACAATGATGCGTGTACGGGGAGCCAGGCGTTTGGAGGCGCGCTAAAAGGAATAAAGACCAGAAGGAGGTAAAAGAAATGGCACAAACTTTAGCAAACTATGAACTAGTATACATCATAGACGTAGATCTTGGCGAGGAACAGATAGCCGCGACGGTTGAAAGATTTAGAATGCTTATCGAAGAAAACGGTACGGTTAATGAACTTGAGCTAATGGGCAAGAAAAAACTCGCATACTTGATCAATGATAAACCAGAAGGGTACTATGTACTTGTCAAGTTCTCGTCAGGGCCTCAATTTCCGGCGGAGATTGAACGTTTGCTTAATATCACCGACGGGATCATGCGCTCGCAAACTGTTAGATTAAGAGAATAGGAGAAATAAAATGAACCACATTGTAATCATGGGAAGACTGACCCGCGACCCTGAATTGCGCCACACTCCAAATGGGGTTGCGGTCGCGTCATTCTCGCTGGCGGTTGACAGGGGGTTTACCCCGAAAGACGGTGGCGAGAAGCAAACGGACTTTATAGATGTAGTTGCGTGGCGTAATACAGCGGAGTTCGTATCGAAATATTTCGTTAAAGGCCAGATGGCGGCAGTAGTCGGGCGTTTGCAGATTCGCGACTGGCAGGACAAAGACGGTAACAAGCGAAGGAGCGCCGAGGTAGTCGCCGATAACATTTATTTCACTGAGAGTAAAAAAAGCAGGGAAGCGAGTTTTGGCCCTGTAGAGGTAAAAGACGATATAAACTCAAATTACACAACTCCCGTCGAGGGTTCGGATTTCTCGGAACTGGATATCGACGACGGTGAATTACCTTTTTAAGGAGGTTTGACGATGGCAAACGAAAGAGAGAACAGGCCGCATAACCGTAAACGCAGAAAAGTATGCCAGTTCTGCGTGGATAAATGCCAAGATATCGATTATAAAGACGTCGTGAAACTCAGGCGGTATATATCAGAGCGCAGTAAGATGCTACCGCGCAGGACGACAGGTGTCTGCGCCCAGCATCAAAGGATGCTCATGGTTGCGATCAAGCGCGCCCGCCAGATCGCGTTACTGCCATATGTCACGGATTAACGTGGGCTGCGCCCGCGAGTATAATAGCAATGGGGGGCGCTGTTTGACGATTGCGCCCCCGAGGGCTTCTTGTTAACTGTTGACGCGGGTATAACGAGGAGGATTATTAATAATGCTTAGATCACATCTGGCAGGGGAGCTAAGACGCGAGAACATTGGCGAAAAGGTCCGGTTATCAGGTTGGGTTGATACGATCAGAGACCATGGAGGCGTCAAATTTGTAGATTTGCGCGATTATAGCGGGATAACTCAAATTGTCCTTCACGACGACAATATGCTTGAAGGCGTCAACCGCGAAACTGTCGTCTCCATTTTTGGGCTGGTACGCGCCAGGGACGAAGAAACGGTGAACCCAAAGCTGGTTACAGGTTATATCGAAGTTTTCGCTGATAAGCTGGAGATTTTAGGTTCATGCAAACACATTTTGCCATTCGAAATAAACGATTCGATGGCGACGCGCGAGGATGTGCGGTTGAAATACCGCTATCTTGATCTGCGAAACCGCGCGTTGCATCATAACATCGTTTTGCGAGCGAAAATCATCAGTTTTATTAGACAACAAATGGAGAAGCAGGGTTTTATTGAAATACAAACCCCGATCCTGACAGCCTCTTCGCCGGAGGGGGCGCGTGATTACCTTGTGCCGAGTAGGAAGCACAAGGGCAAGTTTTACGCGCTGCCACAAGCGCCACAACAGTTCAAGCAGCTACTGATGGTATCCGGATTTGACAAATATTTCCAAATTGCGCCATGCTTCCGCGACGAAGACGCGCGCGGCGACCGCTCGCCAGGCGAATTCTATCAGTTGGACTTTGAGATGGCGTTCTCGGAGCAAGAGGATGTTTTCGCTGTCGCGGAGACTGTTATGTATGAAACGTTCAGCGAGTTTTCGGACAAGAAGATTTCACCACCGCCATTTCGCCGTCTCACATACGCCGAAACTATGCTAAAATACGGTACAGACAAGCCGGATCTCAGAAATCCGCTCGTAATACGCGACCTTACCGATTTTTTCTCGAGGGTCGAATTCCCGTTATTCAAGAACAAGCCTGTACGCGGGATTGTAGCAAACTGCGCCGGCCGACCGAGAAGCTTTTTCGACAATTCACTCAAATTCGCGACCAGTATAGGTATGAAAGGTCTGGGGTATTTAACGTTAACGGAGGGCGACTTCAAAGGCCCAATCGAGAAGTTTCTTACCGCTGAGCAAAAACGGGAACTAGTCGACACTCTTGAGCTGAAAGAAAGCGATACGCTCTTTTTCATATGCGACGCCGCGTCCATTGTCGAAGGTCTTGCGGGCGAGATTAGGAGTTGGCTCGGTGCGGCGCTTGAGATAATAGATTTTGGCGCTTTCGAATTTTGTTTCATCACTGACTATCCTATGTATGAGTACAACCCGGAGACGAAAGGCATCGACTTTACCCACAACCCGTTCTCAATGCCGCAAGGCGGGCTAGAGTCGCTGAATAATAAAGATCCGCTCGATATCCTCGCGTATCAGTACGACATCGTGTGCAACGGTGTGGAGCTGTCATCCGGCGCCGTGCGGAACCATTCTCCAGAGATAATGAAAAAGGCGTTTGCAATTGCCGGGTACACTGAAGAAGAACTCGAAAAACGCTTTGGCGCGCTCTATTTGGCGTTCCAGTACGGAGCGCCGCCACACGCAGGAATGGCGCCTGGCATTGACAGGATAGTGATGCTGCTGGCAGGGGAGGAGACGATACGCGACGTGATAGCGTTCCCATTAAATGGAAACGCGCAAGATTTGCTACTCAACGCGCCGGGCGAGGTTACAGAAAAGCAACTTCGCGAAGCGCATATCCGGATTAGAGAGTAATGGCGAGTATCGCCGACAACCCAAGACCCGCTGCAGCCGCAGTATTTAGCGCTTTAAAGTGCAATTGTGTCATTTTGGCACAATCGCTGTTTAAAGCGCTAAAGTTTACAGCTGTTGCCAATGGGGATTGGATTGGCTAAAGTGGAACTCCGGCGTTTGATCCGCCAGCATTCGCTCCTTTGGTGCGGACGCTGGCTTTTGCGCGCCGTCTCGATATGGACACGCTGCACTGGCACAAATACTGGGACGTATCATTTGTGCAGAATTCTTCCATAAGATATAGCGCGTATACAGGCCCAACAAGGCTGAGAGATTTTTTCTTCGCGTAATCTAACATCCTGTTCGGCAAATCGCCAAACTCGCCATAATAGCCGCGGGCATACCCGACAAGGTAGTCTCCGGCTTTTCGATTATATAGCCCTACCGGATCGATCGAGATGAAGTGGTCGGGACGATTTGGCGCCTTTGCGAAGGATTCCATGTTATCGAAATAACCGCCAACCGGAAAACTCAAATTTATGTGATAATCGCTCACTTTCCCGACATATTTGGCAAGGGGCTCGATAAAAGTCGCGTCCTCGCTGTACTCGTTGCGAGGCCACAAGATCATAGACCTTTCCTCCAAACGCGAAACTGATATCTGAGAAATATCGGCCTTTGCCCCCATTTTTATCAGCTCGCGCCTTGCGTGTATGATCGAATAGCGTAGACGCAAATTGCGCATTTCCATGTCCATTTTTATTTCCTGTTTTTCAAGCAGATCCAAAAGCTGCTCAGGGTCGCGATCTTGCCGGAGTTTAGCTATCGTTTTGAGTGGGATAGCGAGATCGCTCAGAACTGTTACGAAATTGAGCGCCAATAATTGGGCGGTGGAATAATAGCGGTAATTGGTCTCAGGGTTTCGTAAAAGAGGGCTAAAAAGCCCAAGCTCATCCCAATAACGTAGCGTAGAGGCCTCGATGCCGGAGAGCTTGGCGAACTCTTGGATAGAAATAATAGAACCCATTATGTGCAATTCCCCAATATTACATGATAGAAAAGGCGTCTGATAGTAGCGTTTACCGCTGATAATCTTTAAATCTACTTTGAGACGGATACTGCGCTATGCCCGAGCGTAGCGAGTTGAGTCGTTATTCGCTCCGCGATTGCCTGCAGATTTGATATATCGGCCATCTCCCTCATCCATATTATCAAGTCGCCGTCAATGTCATAGCAAGAGCTTTCCAATTGCTCCATGACTGTATCGACCCCGTTCATATTGTATTGCTCGCAGTACTGCCGCAAACTTTCCAAAAGCTCCGGATCAGGCTCGCGCATACGTGGTTTGTCAATTCCAGTGTCCTGCTTGTCAAGCCACGCGATTACATCGGCTACAAGCTTCTGAGCCTCATTGATAACACCATCGTTATTCGCTTGAACCTCCTCAAAATCCCCAGCTTTTGCCGCCATTTCCATACGCTCGGCTTTTTTGCTCAGTTCCTGGGCCCCTATATTGCTGCTTGAGCCTTTTAGGCCGTGCACATTGATCGCATAAACTTTCAAGCCTTCTTCCGTTACGTCGCGCAGGCTTTCAATCACAGTCGGCGTATGGGTGGCAAAGGAACGTAGAACCGAGATATAAATGTCTGCGTCCCCTCCATATATGGACAGGCCTTTTTTCTCGTTCACCCCCGGTATCTGGATTATAGTTTTGCCGGACTCAGACTCTGGCGCAGGAACCTGCGACCTCGGCGCCGCAGTTTCCTTTGATTTGTCCCTGACCCATTTTCGCAGTACCGCATCGAGCGCCAGTATGTCGATTGGCTTTGATAGAAAATCCTGGAATCCGTTATCTAAAAACATTTGCTCGTTGCCTACTGTGGCGTTCGCCGTCAGGGAAATGATCGGTACCGTCTTGGCGTATTGCGAATCAAGACCGCGAATCTTCTTTGTCGCTTCTATACCGTCCATATTTGGCATCATGTGATCCATAAACACGGCGTTATAAACCGGTTTCCCTCTTTTGATCCGATCAATAGCCTCCTGGCCGCTGCCCACGCAATCTACCTTCATTTTGTATTTCCCCATCAATCCGGTCGCCACATCGAGGTTTGTCGGCATATCGTCCACAACCAGAACCCTGACATAGCTCATGTCGACGCGGACAAGTTTTGCGGATACTTGCTGCTTGTTGCACATATACTGAAAACTGCGCAGATTCTCAACTGTTCCCGCGCCGATAGGCGCACAGTCCACATACGCCTGTTTAACCCGGATGCGAAATGTAGTACCCTTGCCGTATTCACTATCCACAGTGATCTCCCCGCCCATCATTTCGGTAAGCTTCTTCGTGATAGCCAGCCCGAGTCCCGTCCCCTCGATTTTGCGGTTAGCGCGCGTATCCACCTGGTTATAGTCGGAGAACAGTTTTTTTATATCTTCCTGACGGATGCCGATACCCGTATCGCTCACGGAAATCAACATCCATAATCCGTCCTCCGTACTCCCCCCCATTTCGCAGCGGACGCTAAGGGTGACGCTTCCCTCGTGCGTATACTTAAATGCGTTGCTCAGCAGGTTGTTGAATATCTGCTTAAGGCGCAGTTCGTCCCCACAGATGCAGGCGGGCATATCGGCGTCGATGTCGAGTTTGAAATCGATGGGTTTGCTTTCGATGCGTATCATATTGAGCGTTATTATATCGTTTAAAAGGCTAGCTGTGTCGTAATGTACCGGAACCAGCTCAAGCTTGCCCGCCTCAATTTTGGATATGTCCAGCACATCGTTGACAATGCTCAGAAGTATGTTGCCCGCGTTGTTTATTTTTCTCATATCGCTACGGATAGCGTCCGGAAGTTCTTCCTCCAAATGCAGGTCTGTGAGGCCTACCACCACGTTTAGCGGAGTGCGCATCTCATGGCTCATGTTTGCCAAAAACTCTGACTTTGCGCGGTTGGCGCTCTGAACTGTTTCTTCCATCTCCTTGCGTTCCGTGATGTCGCGGGAAATCCCCATGATCTCCGTTACCACGCCGTTATGCACAATAGGGACGTTTTTGGTTTCGAAAATCCGCGTTTCCCCATTTAGGTTGTCAAGACTTTCCTCATACGTGATCACTGTCTTATCCTTTACTATCAACTGGCTCCTTTCCCTGCATTCTTTCGCTTTGCTTTCAGAAAGCTTAAGTCCACTTACGTCGTCCTTACCAATAAGATCGTTCTCATTGATGGCATAATACTCAAGTAGGCTTCTATTGCAGCGTGAATAGTTGAAATCCAAGTCTTTGCAGTATATGAGGTCAGGAATGGAATCGAACATCGTTTGGAGCGTATAACTTTCATCCTCCAGTTCTTGCTTGAGTTTAAACAGTTCGACGATCTGGATTTCGTTAAGTTCGTTTGTCGTTTTGATTTCTTCCATCATTTGCTTTTGTTCCGTCAAGTCCCGGATATACCCTGCCACGACAAAATCACCCTTATACTTTACGCGAACCAAAGTTACCTCAGCCGGAAGAAGTTCCCCATCTAGCCTTTTGTGCAGCCACTCGAACCTTTGGTAACCATCCTCAAACGCTTTTTGTAAATATTCCTTTGCCATATCGGCCGTCGGCCTCCCGCACGGTTGAAACTCAGGACAAAGCTCAAAGAACTTTTCGCAAAACTCTTGCTTGCTTGATAAGCCGAAAAGCCGCACGGCTTCTTCGTTGCAGGCGAACACTTCCATGTTTCTGTTCCATAGTTTGCAACACATGGGCGTACTATCTAGCATGATGTGCGTTTGCTCTTCTATCTCTCTATTTTTCAATTCGAATTCGAGCAAAGCGTTTTGCTGTTTCAATATCTTACTCGTCCTTTTTTTCGCTTTGTCAATCCGTACGAAAATAATGATTAGCACGAGCGCCAAAACTATACCAAGCGCGCTAATAATAACGATCATTTGGTACAGTTCGCCATAGTACTCGCCCTCCGGTATTACGATAGATACAATCCAACCGTTGTCGAGCAACGTCGCAAATACGACTTCTTTTTGCTGCTGCCGGATCGTAGATTTGTATTCATTAACGCCATCCTTCATCCTTAGCTCTTTGATGAACTGCGATAATTCCTCGCTCACGTCGCTTATGTTTTTGCCGATTTGCCCATTATCTGTATGAGCGATTATATCGTTGTCCCCACTAGCTAAAAACCCGTAACTATTTTCAGTTGGATGCATCTCTACTATATGTTCTCCAATGGACTCGAGCGTTAAGTTGAGCCCTATCACAAACACAACATTGCCTTGGCTATCGGAAACGCTGCGCGAATACGACATGACATACATGTCCGGGTCAACCATTTTGTAGACTGGCTCGATGCTAATCGCGCCGTTTGCAGCCATTGCGGATTCATACCACGGGCGTTTCGTAGCGTCGTAATCCGCCGGCAGATTCTTCGGTTCCCCGCTGATGTACACGCCCCTCCCATCGCCAAACGCGTTGAAATATCCGAATACATTGTGATATTGGAGACTGCTCATCCCCGCGTTGCTCCGCATATACTCCACATATTCCCGTATGTAGGCGGAGACGTCGGCTTCGCCTCCGCCACGTTCAATAATGCCGCTGACATTATCTGAAAGGTTTTCTAAAACCGTTTCAGCCATAATTACGTCTGTTTCTATCTTTATCTTCGTGTAAGTAAGCATACTCATCGCTTCATTGTTGAAATGGTCGTCGAGCATATTGCTTACATATAAGCAACTTGAAGCTACCATTAAAAAAAACGCCAATACCACAAAAAGTAGTTTTAAGTATATCCCATTTTGAAATTTGCTCTTGTACGAACTCGCACCTTTCATGGTATTCATACTCCCTCCGGAAACAACTCAATTACGTTATCATACAATAAAATAAGAAACGCGATCATTTAATGTGTAACATCTCTAATTATTATATAATAAATCTACGTTATTTTCAACATTTTCTTAATTATTCACGCGCAAGTTCGATAAGTTCGTCAATGCTGTATATGTGGGATTCACGCAAATTTCCGCTGGGGTAGTCAAAAATCAGTTTGTCGTCGATTATATCGCATAGATATGGCAGACGCGCCAGCGTTTCGCATTCTTCATTTAGCAGCAAGCCATACCGCTCGCCATCCGCAGTAACATACTCGGTTATGACATACTCGCCAACCTGCGTCACATAGGAAAGGTAAGCGTCTTTTTCCAATTCCCGTCTGAATTCCCCTGTCTGCCGGTCATATGCGACAGGCGTTGCGTTCGGTGGCGCTTCAATGCGTAGCAGGTCTGTATAAAAAACCTCGTTTTGGCTTGAATCCGGTTTTTCCCCAACGGTCTTAGATATTAACTCGCCGTTTTCCGCGCTATAAATGCGGATTGTTCCATCATTATATATTACCTCAAGGTAGGAGCCGTTTTCATCTCTACAGTATTGCTGGTCATGAACCTCTCCCGCGTAAGGCATGGATACATTGGCGATTATCTCGCCGCCTATACCGAATAGACGAAAACCTCTAAACGAAAACAGCATCACTGTCTTACCGTCAGCGCTTAGTCTGGCTTCGTCGTGCAAATATGATGGGTCGTAGTCGAATATTCCGGCATCAGCGTGGGATTCGTGCTTTAGGATTCGTATCTCCGGCGAGTCGCGGCTGCCTATTATTGCCGAACCGCCAGCAATTTGTACAAAGTCAACGCTGTATTTGTTCTCATATTGGCTCACTAAATTAGCGTATCTATCGAAAAACATATATTCGTTCTCGATTGCTATGAGGGTATACGCTTCGCTCCACGCATACCGTTTAATGTCTCCAAACGCTTCGATAATAAACGCCTGCTCGTTAGTATCGGGATCCATTTTGATAAGGGTATTTTCATTCTGAATATAAATGCCGCTCTCGTCGGCGTTTATGCTGATAGGGATGGTATAAGTTAACCCAGTCGCATACGCAAACAGCTCAAGATTATCCCTTAAGACTGGGTTTATTATAACAAACGTAGAGCCGTCTCGTGCAGTCGCTGAAAAAGCAAAGTAGTGTTGACAAAATCCCCCCTCAAAACGTACAAAATCCGATGTGGAGTCAAATAGATTCACAACGGTTCCATCGTCGCTCAGGTCGCAAATCCGCAGGGAGCCATCCGCAAAACTGGTGCTAAGTAGGGTTCCATCATTGTTTAAAGCAAATAGCTTGTCGTTCGGGTTAGTAAAATTGTCGTTGGTGGCAACGTTTTGGTTATCCCAGGAAAGCTCCACATAATTAAGAAAGAGCCAGTTTGAAGTATCGTAAACAGTTACGTTTCTTTCATCCTTATAAACTGCGGCAGCTACTTTCCCGTCCGCTGATACCGCGATAGATGTAGCGGGACGACTTATCCATACTATTTCCCCCTTTGTGCAGTTGTAGACGCGCAGTTCTTTGTTACCTGAGTAGATTATAGTGTCTTCGTTTATATAATGAACCTCCGATAGGGCGGATCGCTCCACCGGAAGCAGCGCGATTACCTTTCCAGTGGTTGAGTCGACGACCGCGACTTCAAAGTCGCAAAGGACGGCGAATGTTTTTCCTTCAGGGGAAATCGCCATATATAATGGCGCTGATGGCATTTCAACGCTGCTATAAGGTTTGAACCTGTCAGAGAGGTCATATACCCCCAGCGCGTCAGTTAGCGACTTCTGAGCATCTGCGATACGCGAGTCGGATAGAGCTTGGAGGGCATAACGGATAGCCGCGTCCGTATCACCGTCGCGTAGCGCGTTGGCGGAGTATTCAGCCAGCGCGTAAGCCGAGTCTTGCAGCGCCAGTTGATCTTGCTCCTCCGCCGATTGCTGTTGTTCCTGTTTCATTGCTATTCGCCCAACGAAGAGGGCAAAGCAGCAGACTAAGAGCAGCGCCGCTAACAGGGCGACTGGTATGACAGCTACCCGATTATGGCGTTTAAAGCGTAGATCTTTTTCACGCAAATTCTCAAACGCGGACAGCATTTCCTCTGCTGTCTGCCAGCGCAAATTCGGATTTGGATTCATGGCCTTTGATATTATATTGATAACGGCGGTACTGAAGTCTTTAGCGGACATTGGCTTGACGTCTGTAGCGATCTGCGCCGGGCGCTCTCCGGTCATTATGTGATACAAAGTAGCGCCCAAGCTGTAGATGTCCGAACGGACATTGAGCATAGCGCTTCTTTTGCCCGGCGTCCCGTTGCTTGAGCTTGGGCGTGGGCGTGGTGTGGACCCCAACACCGTCTCGATCATTGAAGCTGGGATGCTTGAAACCTCGGTAACCACACCTGTTTCAGTTTGAGTCTCGCGTGTTTGCTTACTTGACGAAAAGTCAAGTCCGTAATGTTCCGGGGAAGCGTAGCCAAAACTGCGCCCGACTGCGACAGCGCCTTCTTCCCCAAACACAAGGGCGATGTTGAAGTCGATAAGGCGCGCGTCGCCCTGCGGCGTGAGCATGACATTGGAAGGTTTTATGTCGGCGTGCAGCATTCCATGCGGGGGTCTGCTGTGGATATATGCCAGCGCTTCCAGCAATTGACGCGCCCACTTTATCACTTGCTCTTGGCTAAACCTTTCGCCACGCCTAAGCGGCTTATCGAAGCTTTCGCCGTCGATATAGTCCATTACGGTATAGACAGTGCCGTTGTCCTCAATGAAGTCGTATACGTGGGGGATATACGCATGGTTCAGGTCTTTTAGGGCGTCAACCTCTCGCCTCAAATCCTTGAGTCCTGTAGACAAGGTTCGCTTGTCGGCCTTTAGCACAACTTTCTTTCCAAGCCGCATATGTTCAGCTAAATAAATAATGGCGCCTCCACCTGAACCTATTTGGCTAATTATTTTATACGTATTCGCTATTATATGCATAGGTATAGCTCCAGTGAAAAGAGAAAGTCTATTCACACTATACGATATCACACTTTTATGCATATGAGAACAGCGATAATTGTAGGTAAGGCATTATTTTTGTTGAATAAAAGTTGCAATACAGATCAGTTAAGCTAATAGTAACTTTCGAACAATCATTGACTATTCATGCCTGTTGTTTTATAATAAACCGTAAAGAAAAAGAAGGATAACGTTAAAAGAGGTGCAATTGTGCAAAAGATAGTAATCGTTGGCGGGGTAGCCGGCGGCGCTACGGCGGCTGCGCGGCTGCGCCGGCTTGACGAAAATGCCGAGATCATCATGTTTGAACGAGGGGAGCATATATCTTTCGCTAACTGCGGCTTGCCTTACTACATTGGTGGAACGATAGCCGATCGCGAGGACTTGCTTCTTCAGACGCCCGAGAGCTTCCACCAGCGGTTTAACGTGGATGTGAGGGCGCTAAGCGAAGTTCTGTCAATCGACCAAACCACGAAAACAGTATTTGCGCAAAACAGAAAAACCGGTGCGACTTATCTGGAAAGTTACGACCAACTGATAATCTCCCCTGGAGGCTTGCCTATCATCCCGCCGGTAGACGGGGCTAAGTTGGAGCGCGTGTTCACATTACGAAATATAACCGATATCGATAATATCAAAGCGTTTTTGTTGGAAAAGTGCCCTGAAAGCGCGGCGGTGGTCGGCGGTGGTTTTATTGGTATTGAAATGGCTGAAAACCTGAAAGAAGCAGGTTTGGATGTGAGCGTCATCGAACTATCAAACCAAGTGATCGCGCCTTTGGATATCGACATGGCTCGCGACATCCATAGCTATCTGCGTAAAAAAGGCGTTTCACTGTACTTAAATAACGGTTTGCAAAAAATCACACAACACGATAACCGCCTGGTTCTACAGCTTTCGGGCGGCTCACTGGAAGCGGATATGGTAGTTCTAGCCATCGGCGTCAAACCTGAGACGTGGTTCGCAAAAGACGCGGGGTTGGAAATAAACGAGCGCGGCGGAATTATCGTTGACAAGTATATGCGGACTTCAGATCCGGATATTTATGCTGTGGGCGACGCAGTAGAAGTAGTGGATTTTGTCACGGGGCAAGCCGCGATGATCCCTCTGGCGGGTCCCGCTAATAAACAGGCGCGAATAGCGGCTGACAACATATGCGGTATACCTTCCGAATATGACGGGACGCAAGGGTCTATGGTTATTAAAGTGTTTGATATGACAGTGGCGGCGACCGGCTTAAGCGAAAAGTCGGCAAAAAGGCTTGGTTTAGATTACGATAAAGTATTCCTTTGGCAGGAAGGCCACGCGGGCTATTATCCCGGTACGGAATTCATGTCCCTGAAAGTGGTTTTTGATAACAGTAGCGGTAAAATCCTCGGGGCGCAAATTGTAGGCTTTGACGGCGTGGATAAACGTTGCGACGTGTTAGCGGTGGCGATTAGAGCCGGAATGTCGGCTTATGACCTTGCAAGACTGGAGCTGTGCTACGCGCCTCCGTATTCATCCGCGAAAGATCCTGTTAATATGGTGGGTTATATGATTGAAAACGTACTTACCGGAAAAGTGAAGAACTTCCATTGGCACGAAGTAGACAGGCTCCCACGCGACGGTAGCGTCACACTACTTGATGTACGTAGCCCTCTGGAAGTCGAAAGCGGCCCTGTTGAAGGGTTTGTGAACATACCGCTGGATTCATTGCGGGAGAATATCAGTGCGCTCGCGCAAGACAAACCTGTCTACGTATTATGCCACAGTGGCGCACGAAGCTACATAGCCGCGCGTATTTTGGCGCAAAACGGGTTTGACGCGTACAACCTGAGCGGCGGCTACCGTCTCTATAGCGCTGCAACCACTGAAGAGGCGTAGTCTACGTTATAGACTGATTTATAGACTGAGACTGGTAAACTCGGTCGTGTCCAACACTCTGACAATGGGGCTTTCCTCACATGAAGCGCAAACGTGGCAGATTGCTTCATCATTCTCAAACACCTTAAAATAGGCGATCTGTTCCGTCTCGTCAGGATATAACACACTAAATGAAGGTAGTGGCTTCGACAAGCCCATACCTTCCCATTTTACGCGGCTCTCCTTTTTGGTCCAGACCTCGAAGAACCGGTAGCGATTTTGGTATTGATCATCGGGTTGTTTGATGTAAGCTGTTTCTTCAGGGGAGAAGAAGCGTTCCGCGATATGGATGTCAATAGGTTTTATAAGTTCTATGTCTATCCCGACGCACTTATCGGATATGGCGCAAGCTATATAGTTTCCCGTATGGGAAATATTGCAGTGGACGCTGGGATAGTTTTCCAGAAATGGTTTTCCGTAAAAGTTTTCCGAGAATGCAAGCTCGTCATTGCGGAGCCCTGTAGTGCGGCAGATTTCCTTGCGCGCAAGTACGTCGCCAAGCAGGGAATTTCGCGCGTCCCGAAAGAATCGGTAACGTTTTACCTTCTCCTGTTTATCTGCGGATACCAGGCAAAGCAGCGATTCGAATTCATCTTGCGTCAGTTCCGGGGATACGGTTAGTATCGCTACATCGAGCATAAAAGCCGCCTTCCCTTCGCGATTAACTCCGTAGTCAAACGACGGACGGTTCGTACAGTAACTCCCCGGAGTTGAAACGGTCTGCGGAGAATCGTTTGATATCTACGCTATCATCACTACCTGTCAAGTAGTTGGCTACAAGTATAGCTACACGCGGCGCGACCATGAAACCGTGGCCGGAAAAACCGGCGATAGTAATAAATCCTTTCGCGCTCTTGGCTTCGCTGATGATATGATGGCTGTCGGGGGTCATGTCATAAAGCCCCGCCCACTGACGCGCCACACGCAGGTTTCGGAACACGGGCAGCGTTTTTGTAACCAAGTACGCGTTACACTCCATATATTGCCAGGTGGAACGGATGTTAATACCGACAGGCTCGTCCGGGTCGCCCATCCCCATGAGCACGCAACCATGTGGAGTTTGTTGCACATAGAACCTTCGGGAGAATGATAATACCATTGGTTTCATTATGGGGGCGACCGCTTCTGTGACGAGTATCTGATGCCGCTCCGGGAATACCGGCGGGTCGTCGTTTACTAATTCAGCCAGCTTTGCCGCGTGACCACCGGTGCAGTTGAGGACTATGTTAGCCTGGACAACGCCTTTGTTTGTCTTAACTGTTCTGATTTGCCCGTCCTCCACGCCGAACCCCGTTACTGTGGTATATGTCTCGATATCGACGCCCATCCTCCGCGCTCCTTTCGCGTATGCAAAAGTGCAGTGGAAGGGGTCGGCGTGACCGTCTTCGGCGCAGAAAGCCGCACCGAACATGCCCTCCGTGTTTATATGAGGCACGATCTCCTTGGCACCGTCCAAATCCACGGCGTAAGAATTAATTCCAATCGAACGCTGGACTTCCAGATTCTTGTGGAACTGCTCCCATTCCTTTTCAGTATAGGCGACTAATAAGTATCCGCCCTGATTGACTCCACAGCTCCCGCTATAGCCAGTGTATTCTTCCAGGTGTTCGAAAATCCTCATACTTTCTGAAGCCAGCGTGGCGTTGAGCGCCGAGCCCCACTGTTGGCGAATGCCCGCGCCGCATCGCCCGGTAGCGCCTGAGGTAAGATACTCCCGCTCTATCACAAGCGTATCCTTCAGCCCGCGTTTTGCCAGCTCGAAGGCAATGGAACATCCTATAATACCGCCGCCAATAATGACGGCATCGTAATTATTCTTCATAATCCGAGCTCCCCAAAGCCGAGTCCGAATCCGTGTATGCGTCGGCCAACGCGCCTAGGCTTATCGATTTTGTCGGCGGACGGAACGTCGGCGTTAAAACCTCTTCTATTGGTATGTTGAAAACACGCGAAAGCTCGGAGGCTATAAGGTGGCGGCAAGCGCGCCCCTGACAGGGACCCATGCCAGCCCTTGTCGCGCGTTTTATTTCGTCCGCCGTTTTATAACCGTCTGCCATACATGCAAGTATCATTTCGCGCGTGACGTCCTCGCAACGGCATATCATAGACTCAGCGTCCTTGTTGATCGCCATCTCTATATCCCCCTGCCCGTATACTACGTACTTCCATAGCCAGATCCTGCGGAACGGCCAATGTTATAGTATATGTCAAATTTGTTTTTCCGCCTGGGACTACCTTGATTATTTCAAACCATCCCACTTCCTGCCCCGCGCGATTGAGGCCAGCCGCGTACTGCCCAGACTTAGGTACGGGTAGGTTTTCAAAAGGCAACTTGACCAGAGCTCGATCCTCGCTCCAGGTTATGTCTACAATAAAAATCGCCAAGCCAGGACAAAGCGGAATACACCCCCCGCAGCCGTCGCAAATCTGCGCGTCCAACACAGGCAAGTGATTAATATCGCCCGGTATGGTGATCGAGCCGCGTTTGCAGGCATTCACACAAGGGTTGCAGGGTATTTCCTGGAAACACTCTAAAATAGCCACCGCGCCTTTTTTGAGCCGCTCTTCTGAAGGGAAGACTTTAGCCAAATCTTCTTTTGTCGGTATTCCGTCGTCAATCAGCATCATTACCCCTGCCTTGCTCTGTAGTTTGCCATTTTCTCCAAGCCTGCGCGTATATGCTCACAGACATCGCCTGCCCGCAGTTCAGCTAGCTCCCCCATGGCTTCTTTTTGTAACGCGTCCGCCTTTCCCTCTCCATAGCCAAGGCTGGCGGCGGCGGAAATTCCTGCCAAGCGCCCCTCGACCATTGCCGACGACGCTTCTTCTATGCCACATACGTCGCCGGCGCAATAAATGCCGGGGCGGGTGGTTTCAAGATAACTGCTAACTATCGGTACATAGCCTGACAGCTCGCGGATATAGGCCATCTCGCACCCTGCCTGCCAAGCAAGCTCCGTCAAAGGGGAGAGACCTACAGCAAGGCAAACCGTGTCGCAAGGAATATCCCGTATCGTACCCGCGACCGGTCTCCAATGCTCATCTACTTGCGCGATCGACGCGCCTTCCACCTCCCCATCACCATAGGCTTCAAGGATGGTATGGCGGGTGAGCACAGGGACGCCAGCGCGCCGTATCTTCGACGCATGTACCCGGTATCCGCCGATTCGAGGTGATCCTTCAACGACAGCCGCAACCTCCACGCCAGCTTGTAAAAGTTGGTATGACACGATCAGGCCAATATTGCCCGCGCCGACCATCAATACGCGCCGCGCAGGTTTTATCCCCGCTACGTTCATAAGCGTCTGGACAGCGCCCGCGCCATATACGCCCGGTAGATCGTTGCCAGGGAAGGAGAGGAATTTCTCCGCTGCCCCGGTGGCGATTATTACGCGCTCCGGCTTGACTTTGGTGTGCTTGCCCTCATGTTCCACGGTAACTACGCTGTCATTGTATATAGCGAGTACGGTACTATCGGTCCATATCTCTACATTCGTGTAGACCTGGGCGTTGTCGAGCAACATCCGCCCGATGTGTATCCCTCTCTTGCCCGCGAATTGCTTCTCTGATCCGAAGAATTTGTGCGTTTGCTTGACCAATTGACCGCCTGGGACGCCATCGCGTTCAGCCAGCAGCACCCGCGCGCCCAGAGACGCGGCAGCAATCGCGGCGCTCAGTCCAGCAGGCCCGCCGCCTATCACCATGATCTCCGCCTGTTTCATATAGTAATACCTTTCAGTGCACCTTTTCCGTGTTGTTCTTCAACACGCATGCCCGGCTTGACTTTCATTACGCATACGCGTGTATTCGGTTCCCCGTCTACAGTCATAAAGCATGACGAACAATTTCCAATTGCGCAAAAAAGTCCCCGGGGGCGGTGCAGTTTTGGGCTTTCGCCCAGCTTACGGACGCCGGCTGCATGAAGCGCCGCCGCGATGGTCTCATTTTGATAGGTTTCAAGCTCTTGACCGTTAAAATAGAACGATATCTTTTCGCCGCGCTCGAATTTAAGCACAGGGTGTTCTATTATTCTCATGTTTTTTGTCCTTTATCATGTTTTCCAGAATAGTAACACAAAAATCACGTCGCCGCAACTATTTGCGTACAAAAAACGTGAACAGAAAGAAAAAACAGTAAATGTTCAGTGGGTATTCAATAAACTCGCAATGGTTACAGGCTCCGCACACAAGTTTGGCCAATTGTACAAGTTTTCACCGCAGTACCAGTGCGTTGCCTGTTACCAACCTGTGTTTTTGGATGCCTACTGAACAAAAAGAAAAAGAAAAAACGACCGCAACTTATGCGGCCGTTTTCGTACTTACTGACACTGTGGATAAATAACTTACGCATCTTGTTGTTCACAGCTCCTTGTTCTTGCTCCCTTATTGCTGGGGTTCAAAACCGTATTCTTCAACGCACATACGTTCCACATACCCTAAAACTTTATATCGATTATTGTCCGATAATTTTCTGAACATGCACAGCAGCTTCTGCTCGATATCGCTTACCAGCGACGCGGAGGCGCCTTCTGAGAGCAGCCAGTCAAGCGGTACGGCATAGTAGTCAGCCATAGTTCTCAACATCGACTTTCTTGGAACCGCAAGGTCGTGCTCCCATCTATACACAGAATTCATCGACACTCCTAAAAGCTGGCTTTGTTCAAATAGCGTTTTCTTTGTCTTAAGGCGTAAGTTCCTTAGTTTTTCACCGAGACTCATGCTAATCCCTTCTTTCTTAGATATGACTACTAGATTAAATTTATACTATTTTCGCTTGTTCTTATTGTGATAATAGTCTAAATATTAAAGCTACTTGAAGGTCAATACTTTTTTTGATTTTTTACATTTTTTTTTGCAAAATATTCATCGTTCAGTTTTACACAACTCGAATAACCTTGATATATGGAGGTTTTTCTGTATTTATAAAATGTCGCTAATCTCACTTTTTTCTTATTTCTTTTCTACAGCACCCCAGTTTGAATATCTTTTTTTACGGGCAAAAACGTAAAAATACTTCAAGCCGCTTTAAGGTTTTCATGTTTTTGGATGACTTTGGCACCAGGAAATCCGTCTGTCTTCCTTGCGAGGAACCATCCAAACTTTGCTTAATGTCATGGAAACTTACCAATAAAAAAAGCTGTTTGGAAATATGTTTACTTCCAAACAGCTCTTTTGGCGCAAATTATCCCGAGGTCACTCGTCTGAATTGTCACCTTCGTCGTCGTCGCTGTCGCTGCCGCCATCATCTTCTGGTGTTGGCTCTTCTTCAGTTTCCGCGCAACACTCATCATCGCCCCCGTTTCTCTTCAGGTCCTCCAATTCACATCTTTTTGCCGCGATGCTGTCGAGAGAGGCGGTGATACTGGCGCACAGTTCCTTAAGGGCGTCATCAGCGTCGTCTTTGTGCAGATCGTAGTAAACTCCGCCAATGTCGAGCTTAAGTTTTCTGATTGTCGCTTTTTCACGCGATATCTCAGCATTGAGCTTTGCCTTCCTGGCGAATACTTTAGCCTTCTCTTCGGCAAGTTTATACGCTTCTACCGAAACGTCGGCAATTGTTTCCAGCGCGTCTTTGGCTTTCTTCTTCAAGTCATCATAATTTGCCATTTTTCATACCTCCTATTTTTTAGGTTCAGCTACCGTGACAGTGGCCAGAGCATTAGAAGCAACCAAAAGTTCCCTTTATTGCGTCTGATCACGCGGTATAGAATTTCTCCTTACACGATAACTAAACCAAACTTTCAACATGTTTTCCACGTAAATAATTGCGTATGAGCAGCACGACAGCTACAGAAAATGATGCTGCGGCAAGGAACTGGGAAATACGGATGTCGGTTCCGTAAACATACAGGCTATCGCTCCTGATACCTTCGATCATGAAGCGACCAAAACCATACCATGCGACATAGAATAAAAAGTATTGCCCATGGTACTTTGCTTTCCGCTTTTTCGAAAAAATGTGCATGGCGAGCAAACCAACGCCGTTCCACAACATTTCGTACAGGAACGTCGGGTGTACATACATGACGCCGATAGCTGTTTCAAGGCCCATGCGCCATGGCGCGTCCGTTGCAACCCCATACGCTTCGCGATTGAAAAAGTTGCCCCAACGGCCGATTGACTGCCCGATAAGCAGTCCAAATCCTGCCGCGTCAAACAGTTTGCTGTAATGTATCTTTTTTATTCGGCTGTAAATAAGGATAGCTATTACCCCGCCAATAACGCCGCCGTAAATCGCAAGCCCGCCTTCCCGAAACATTATTATGTTTCGCCACTTGCCCGGCCCAAAGTATTGTTCGGCGTTAAATATGATATAATAGATCCTTGAGCCTATGAGCCCACAAGGGACCGCCATGATTACGAGGTCGAGGATATTGTCCTTTGTCAGGCCAAAAACTTCATGACGCTTGATCAGGTAAAGCGCGGCAAGAGCAAACCCGGCGGTTATGAATAGACCGTAGAGATAAATCTTAAAACCGAATATTGTTAGGAAGCGCGGGGCGTCGATGAGAAACTCCTCACCAAAAATAGGGAATGATATCATATCTGTGCTCAAAATGTTTCCTCCTCTTCTTTCAATTGTTGCGACTTAGGATATATGACCGATATTGCCATATTATCAGAAATAAGGCTATTTTGCAAGAACTGGGCGACATCGCTTCCCGTTATCGAAGAAAGGATTTCTGGCGTCTCAAAGGAGTCGTACCTCTGAAAATAGCTACTGACGATATTCCCGCAGATTGCGTCAAATGAGTTCAGCGAGCGTATAAAACCGCCTAAGAGGGCTTTTTTGACGCGGCTCAAAAGTTCCGTGTCCGGGCCTTCCTTCAGCAACCTGGCGATTTCTTCGTTTACTTCATCGAAAACTCGCTCCGGTTCCCTGGTTTCGCCACCGAAAATAGTATACGCCACTCCGGAGGATACGTCAAATGAAGCCGAAAAGTCGCTGCTGACAAGGCCCTGTTTATATAGCCGAAAGTATAGCGGTGAGGAATGACCGGCAAGTATGTCAAGCGTGAGCGCACCGACAAGCTCAAGCCGCAATCTTTCTTGACCACAGGGGACGGGATCAGTCTTGCATCCTGCCAGAAAGATAGGTAAGCTAACGTCCATATCTTTGGAAAATCTGGAAGCAGCGGGGCGGGGAGGTTCCCGCAAACCGTAATCGCGTTCCGGCAGTTCCATCATTTTCGCTGCCAAAGCGCTTTCGGCTATATCAAAAACTTCCGTCGGCTCGACGTCGCCTACGACGCATAGGGCCATATTTGATGGGACATAGAAAGCGTTGTGGCATTTATAAAGCGTCTCGGGGGTTATTTCTTCGATGCTTTCCACAGTTCCGGTGATGGGGACGCGTAGAGGGCTGTGGCTAAATAACGATTCCATCAGGCCATAGTACAGGCAGTAGTCCGGGTCGTCCTTGTCCATAAGTATCTCTTGGCTGATGATGCCACGTTCCTTTTCAACGCCCTCCGGCGTGAAGTGCGGAGCAGAAACGAACCTTAAGAGCATTTTGAGATTTTCCTGGAACTTGTCTATACATTCAAAATGGTACGCCGTTATATCGGTCGAGGTAAACGCGTTGGCGGAGGCGCCATTTTCTGAAAGCAATGTTATAGCATTGCCGTCCTCCATGTCGAACAGCTTGTGTTCGAGAAAATGCGCGGTTCCGTCAGGGGTTTCGATCCAATTGCCGCTAAACTTGAAGCGAGTGTCCATAGAGCCGTAATCAGTCGCGAAAAACGCGCAACATTTATGATACCCGTTCTTTGGAGACACAAAAACTGATAGGCCGTTTGAAAGTCTTCCTATATATAGCGTTTCGTCGATTTGTGCGTACTCTTTGCGGTTCATCATTGGCGCTGACCTCTATTCCATTTGAGAGTGTATACTGAGTCCGGTTCGACCCCGGACGCGATTTTCACGACGCGGTCAGCGGAGACAGCTTCGACCATGTCGCGCAGCGAAGGGGGGTCATAGAGGTTTTTTGATAGTATACTGCTAAAATAAAGCTCCAAAAGTCCGGCGGGCCGATCCATCTCTGACATTATCGCGGTTATAACTGAGTTTTTCGCTGACTGTAGTTCCTGTTCACTGATTATCCCGTCCTTAATTTGCCCAAGCTGGGTAAGAATTTCGTCAAGGGCGGTCTCAAAATTCGAAGGGTCGATGCCGGAAGCGACGATTAAGACGCCCTTGTAGACTTCAAGCATAGAGCCTATGTAATAACAGAGGGATAGCCTTTCACGGACGTTGAGAAACAGTTTTGACACATCGCCGGCACCATATATGGCGTTGAATACCATAAATGCCGGATAATCCGGTATGCCCTTCATGGAGTCCCCAAGACGGAAACCGACAGCCAGCTTTCCTTGCGCTACGTCGAGTGTTTCCTCGAAACGCTTGGGGGGACGGCTATTTGGATAAAATATGACCTCGGTATCCGGGAGCGCCACATCGGCGCGCTCCGGTAAGCCGTCCAACAGTGGGCGCATTGCGGATCTAACTTGCTCGGGTTCCGCGTTGCCGCAATAAAGAATTTCAATGCGCGAACACTTTAGGATATCTCGATGCGCCGCCGTGAGGGACTGTGGCGTTATGGCGTCGACGCCTGAGACATCGCCGAGTCTGTTGGTCGCAAACGCCTCTCCAGCGCACATTTCTTCGATCAAACGGTCGATCGAATAGCTACGTTTGTCATTTATACCGGCTTGGATATCATCGATGAGGTTCTTTTTTTCACTATCGATATATTCAGCGAGAAGAAGGCCTTCCTTCATGATGGGGGTGAGCAGTATCTCGAAAACTAAGTTCGCCACTTGTTCGAGGACACTTTCGCTTCCTTGGAAAAAGCGGTTATCGGGGAAGTCAGAGTAAAACCCGACGCAGTGCGCCTCGCCTTTTTTACGCACTATTGGCTCGATACGAGCGCCGTACAATTCGTCGAGCGCCACCGTGATTTGTTCCATGTCGGGGTGGCGCGCGGAACCGCGCAAAAGCACTCGCGGCAGGAGGGCAAAGCTCGCGGCAGTATCACCGCTGAGTTTGCCGACAAGGTTTATCATTAGGCAACCGGTCTTAAACTTGCCTGTATTCACGCATGTTAAGGCAACGCCCGGCGCCATGTTGTCAGAATAAACCGTATGATGATTTTTCTTTTCTCGATTTATGCCTGTTTACCCCCATGTCAGTAATTTAAGCGAGCCGCGCCGTAGCGTTTTGATTACAATTTGCGTGTGGTGTGTTGTGGGCGATGCTCACGCTGGTAACTATACCATTTTTCCCTGACAAATGGAATTAAATTATTATTAAATTTAGCTGTCAATAAACAGAGGTAAACTTTTTGTTAGATTTGACATATTCAGCGTAATGCTGTACTATGGGATACCTTAGGTAATATATAGTGTATTTTTCTAAAGGAGCGTATGGAAGCAATGTCAATGAATCGCGCGGCTTGTCGTGAGTTTATCCACGAACGCGCCGGTGAGCTTAAGGATCAGATAACGTTTGGGAAATCCCACTATGAGATACATGCTGTCAAGCGCGGGCTCCGCAATCAAGACGGGACAGGCGTTATGGCTGGCGTAACAAGGATAGGGAGTACGCAGGGCTACTATGTGCGCGACGGTGAAAAGGTACCGATGGAAGGGAAACTGTATTACCGGGGCATAGACGTGTCTGCTATTGTCGACGGATTTCTGAGTGAAGGGCGCTCCGGATACGAGGAAACGGCATACTTGCTGATTTTTGGAAAACTGCCTGATAAAACAGAGCTTGAAACATTTCGCGGGATAATCGAAGAATTCCGCGAACTACCTGACGGATTCACGGAAGACATGATATTGGCGGCGCCCAGCATGAATATAATGAACAAAATGGCGCGTTCTATGCTGGCGCTGTATTCATACGACGACGACCCAGAAGTAAACGACCGCAACCTTGAAAAAGAGCTTAACCGCGCGTTGCATATCCTGGCTTGCTGCCCCATCATTGTCGCCCACGCGTACGCAGCCAAATGCCACTACTTCGATAGGGAAGGGCTTTATCTTCACAGATCGCAAAAAGGGTACTCAATTGCCGAGAATTTCCTGCATTCGGTTAGGCGGGACAACAGCTTTACTCCGGAAGAAGCGCGGCTGCTGGATCTGTGTATGGTACTGCACGCTGAACATGGCGGCGGTAACAACTCAGCGTTTGCTTGCCGCGTTTTATCCTCTTCTGGTACAGATATATATTCCGCGATTGCGGCAGCGATAGGTTCGCTTAAGGGCCCGAGGCACGGCGGAGCGAACGAAAAAGTAATGGAAATGTTCTCATACAT
>JGI24702J35022_10000197_pt1 | contig 32672 bp, 27 predicted proteins | sample TergutTh196P4_FD_35022 | JGI IMG/M metagenome (IMG submission 35022) | reverse complement strand
CTTGCCCCCATGTCTACCGCCGGTACACTTGCCCCCACATCGGCTGATACGCTCACCCCATTGTCTGCCGCCGGCACACTTGCCCCCCCATCGGCTGATACACTTATACCCTTGTCTGCCGGTACATTTGCCGAGACTTTCAAAGAACCGACTGGAACAGCAAAGACCGCCATCCGGTGGTGGATTTCGCCCGTCGATATGACAGAAGTGGAAACTCGTCGGGAAGTTCGCATGATGGCCGAAGCCGGATTCGGCATGATCGAGTTATGTGAATTATCTGGCGTCACTTTGGGAACTAACCAGTATAAGACCGTCGCAAAATGGGCGCTGGATGAAGCGCTAAAGTGCGGAATTCAGCTGGATTTTCACATAAGCACTGGAGCAACTATTTCTTTTCCTCATAAAAATAGTGCAGATAAAGACGATGAATTAGGCGAGCAAGGCTTGTTTGTAGCACCCGTCGACTTTACAGCGGAAAGCGGCGCTATGAATTATACGCTTACGGGTTTCCCGTTGCCGGAGAGAATACTGGTATCCGGTGTGGAAAGAGGCTTTGAACCCGATCGCTTGTATAGATTCATAGCCGTGACTGCAACAAAAAAGAACCTGGACGGAACCTATGATTTTTCATCCGCAGTCAATATTACGGACAACGCCACTGTTCCGGATGCAGCTAATACAACCGACGCGTCCATATCCTGGATGGCGCCTTCAGAAGGCGACTGGACAATTTTCTTCCACTACCAGCAGGCAACTGCCATTGAGTTCGTTTATTTTGGAGTATATGATATTACAAGAGTTAATGTTGATCATCAGAGCCGTAAGTCCATTGAGAACATGCTGGATGAATATTGGGGCGGACTATTGGAAGAAGACGCTGAATTTAAAGATTTGATGATGAGAAATGGAGGCAACTTTTTCGGAGATTCCCTGGAAATCGGTTCAGCCGTTATGTCCGGTGGAAAAACGAATTTTGCGAACTGGACCTGGAATGTCCTTGAAGTTTTCGAAGACAGATGGGGCTATGATTTGACGCCTTATCTGCCTGTAATCTACCGTGACAGTTTCTATCCCTCTTATGGAGGCGGCAGTAACATAGACGAAGATCCGAAATATGATTTTGGATCTGCAGGCAGGAACGTCTGTAACGATTTCTGGCAGACTTTGACCGAGCTGTTTGCCTACGAACACGTCGCAGTCATCAGAGAGTGGGCTGCGCAATATAACATGGGGATCCGTTATCAGCCTTACGGTCAGATATTTGACCTTACGCTGCCCAACCTGAATTCGACCGTCATAGAAACCGAGTCTCTAGCTGGAAATGACAGGCTAGAATTTTACCGTGTGATGAGCGCGCCTGTCCATGTGAGTGAAAATGGCTTATATTCTTCGGAAACAGGCGCTATTGGAAACCTCGGTTGGGCGCAGACATGGACAGGAACCAATCTTGTCTCGGGAAGCCCCAGTAATGACAGAGGGTTGTTATACCATGCCAATCGCCAGTTCGCGGGAGGCGTCAACTTGACAAATATGCACGGCTTCTCTTATCGATACGGTTCAGCTTCCCAATGGCCCGGTTCTTCTGTAATGAATGACAACAGCCACAGCAACGAATGGGATGACAAAACGCCCATGTGGGAACACATTGATATGACAGTTGGCTATCTCAACCGCGTCCAGCAAGTCCTCCAGACCGGTCAGGCTGACATTGACCTTGCTGTCTACCGCAAGTTCAACAGAGAAGGCTCCGGGCAGTTTAGCGCTGTCTCTAATGCCTTTGATGTAGCCGGATACACTTCTGATTATGTCACACCCGATTTTCTTAAAATAGATAAAGCGGTTGTCTCCACGGTGGATGGGCAAAAGGTTCTCATAGCTGACGGACCTTCCTATAAAGCTTTGGTGATCGACCAACGCAGTCGCTCTGGTGGCGGAAGCGGATTGATCCCCTCCGACATGCCAGTGGAAACAGCTGAGACCATTCTCAAATTTGCCGAAGCCGGTCTGCCCATTGTTATCATTGAGCCCGCGCCCAACCGTGTATACTATTCCTACGGATCGGTCGCCGGAATGCATGCCGCCGAGCAAAGGCTTGCTGAGATCATGACGACAATCGCGGCAATGCCTAACGCCGAGTCTGTTACGAACAGGACTGAAGCGGTAGCCGCGCTTGCAAGACTAAATGTACTCCCCGATGTGCAGAACGGGCATGATGATTTAGTCAGCTTCCACCGTACCGACAGCGGCGCCGAATACTATTATCTTTATAACACGAGCCTTAGCAATCCCATATCCGGTATTGCTACGCTCAAGGGCAAAGGTATCCCGTTTTTGCTCAATCCGTGGAACGGTGAAATCACCCCTATCGCGAAATATACAGCACAAGATGGGACCATTACGGTGGATGTTAGTCTGGAACCCAATGGCGTCATGCTTGTTGCCATCGCCGGAGACGACTGGACCGGCGCCACAGCGCTGGCGTCGGCGCCATTGGTTCATATCACGGACACCAGTGCGGATACCGCAGTGATCACAGATGACGGCGAGCTTGCTGTCCGGACAGCCACGATCGGTACATATACTGTCCGGTTTGACAACGGGGAAGAATTGCCAGTACAAGTAAATACGAATGCACAATCGGCTTTCAACCTGACAAACTGGTCGCTGACATTGGAGTCCTGGACTGCTGGCCCAACTGTATTTGATACCGTTAAGACCAACATTGGCCCCATTGCGCTGAATAGTCTTGTTCCATGGAATGAAATCCCTGAAATTGGATTAGTTGGCGGAGTAGCTGCCTACACTACAAACTTTATGCTTGATAACGGTTGGGACGAAGGCCAGGGCGCCATCATGAATTTTGCGCGCGCTTCAGATACTGTGAGATTATTTATCAACGGCAGCCCGTCTACTGTGAATCAGACCGCAAAACAAGCAGATATCGGCCCCTATCTGAAAAGAGGAAACAACAGTGTTGTTGTCGAAGTGGTCTCCAACCTTGCTAATCTAAAATCCGTCAGAAGTACTAGACATCAATTCGGTATCATTGGAGATGTTATGGTAACGCCATATATTCAGACTATAGTTTCTTGCAATGTTGCCACTTCGGCAGGTCTGGGAGGCGTTGTTTCAAAAGGCGGCGAATACCCTGTTGGTCAGACCGTCACTTTGACCGCCACGCCAAACAATAACTATATGTTTGACGGCTGGTATGAAAACAATGTCAGAGTGTCAACCTTAGCCGCATATTCCTTCACGCTCACAACCGATCGCAATCTGGAAGCCCGCTTTGTCTATATTTTACCCTCCATACCCAGTGGAAATTATGGCGGATCGCAAGGCAAGGCAGTACCTTTGGCACCGCCGGCGCCAACCCCAACGCCGACTGAGCCTGAGGCGTCAGACGAAGAGACGAGTGAAGAACCGAGTGAAGAACCGAGTGAAGAACCGGCGCCAACGCCCATATCGTCTTTAAGACCTCAATCATCAATGGTAGACATTGCACCTGACTATTGGGCGGTTGAGTTTATTGACGGATTGGCGGCGCGCGGAATTGTAGACGGATACCCAATGCCCGACGGCTCGCGGGAGTACCTCCCAGAAAAAGATATAACAAGGCTTGAAATAGTAAAGCTTATTGTGGCCAGCCTGGAACTTGAACTGATATACGACTATGACGGATCTGATGCGTTCATTGATTGGTTTGACGTTCAAGAATGGGGAAGACCGTATATGGCGGCGGCTATAGAAGCAGGAATTGTTCTGGGTTCTGCAGAGGAGGACGGTCTTTATCTGTTCCCTGAGGATAATGTTATTCGTGAGGAAATGATTGCGATGTGCGTTCGCGCACTTGGAGCTGAAGTTCCCGAAGGCGGAGAATGTGATGCGCCAGATTTTGATAAAGTATCCGAATGGGCTATGGATGACGTTGCATTTGCAGTTAAGAACGGAATGATAAATCTGCGTCAAGGTAACGTGGCGCCCGTAGCGAACGCTAACAGAGCTGAAGCGGCAATGATACTCTACAAACTGCTCGAGTATTTGGGACTGTAGGCTCGCGTGCTTGGCTGTAGGACTCGTGTGCTTAACTGTAGGCTCGCGTGCTTAACTGTAGTCTCGCGTGCTTGGCTGTAGGACTCGTGTGCTTAACTGTAGTCTCGCGTGCTTGGCTGTAGGACTCGTGTGCTTAACTGTAGGCTCGCATGCTTGACTGTAGGACTCGTGTGCTTAACTGTAGGCTCGCATGCTTGACTGAACCTTTTGAAGCAAACCCTTAGCAATAAAACGTTATAGAATCTCCCTTCGAAATACGTTTATTGCATGTATCTGGAAAAGCTCCAGGGATGTGGGTGAACCGACACTCTACCCTGGAGCTTTTTATTCCTTATTATCACAGTATCACAGATTTTAGTGCAAATGAGCAGTCGGGAAATAAATTCTGGGTGAAATCTTTAAGTTTCACAAATTCGGGTTGCAGTCTTACAAATCTAGTCGCTGTCTCGCTAATCCAGTTACCGTCATGCAAATCAGGGCAATCGCATAAAACCATGCATTTGTAGTTATACATACAGCATATTGGGGATTCAAATTAAATGAGCATGCAATATGTGGTAAAGAAATTCTTTATGCGATTGCCCTGCATACAAATCCAGGTTGCTTGACAATGTTTGTCTTGATATCTATAATTAGCGGTAACAATTCGCAGTCTTTATGTAATTAATTATCAGGGGGGATTTTGCGTGGCGACGTTTTGTAATGAAAGTTCACATACATTTGGAGAGTACCTCCTTATACCCGGATACTCTTCTGTTGACTGTATTCCCGAGAAAGTAAGCCTCAAGACGCCGCTAGTTAAATTCAAAAAAGGCGAGCAAACTTCCATGTCGCTGAATATCCCCATGGTATCCGCAATAATGCAATCGGTTTCCGATGATAGAATGGCAATTGCTCTCGCCAGGGAAGGCGGGATTTCATTCATATACTGCTCACAGCCTATCGAAGATCAGGTACAAATGATATCGCGCATAAAAAGCTACAGAGCAGGATTTGTGGTCAGTGATTCGAATGTATCACCAAACGATACTCTTGCCGATATCCTTAAGCTGAAGCAAAAGACTGGGCACTCGACCGTCGCTGTTACAGAAGACGGGACGCTGTCAGGAAGGCTTGTGGGAATCGTCACCAGCAGGGATTACCGCGTGAGCAGAATGGCGCCGGATACCAAGGTCAGCACTTTTATGACGAAGTTTGAGAAAATTGTTTACGCGCATGAGAATACAACGCTTAAAGAAGCAAATGATATAATATGGGATCACAAACTAAACTGCCTCCCTCTGATCGACAATGAGCAGAGGATAAAATATATGGTGTTCCGCAAGGACTATGACTCCCACAAAGAGAATGAAAACGAGTTAATTGACAAGCAAAAAAGGTTTATGACTGGCGCCGGGATTAACACAAGGGACTTTAAAGAAAGGGCGCCGGAGTTGATCAACGCTGGAGCGGATGTATTGTGTATTGACAGTTCTGAGGGTTTTACGGAGTGGCAGAAAATAACACTCGAATACTTGAGAGAAAAATATGGCGATTCCGTAAAGATCGGGGCGGGCAATGTAGTTGACAGGGATGGTTTTTTGTTTCTGGCTGAGGCGGGTGCGGACTTTGTCAAGGTTGGCATCGGAGGCGGAGCGATATGTATAACGCGTGAGCAAAAGGGCATTGGCAGAGGTCAGGCTTCAGCGGTAATTGAGGTCGCGCAAGCCCGAAATGAGTACTATGAGAGGACTGGGGTCTATGTCCCGATATGCTCGGATGGAGGGATCGTGTATGACTACCATCTAACGCTTGCTCTTGCGATGGGAGCGGATTTTATAATGCTTGGAAGGTATTTCTCGCGTTTTGACGAGAGCCCGACGAACAGGGTTATTATTAACGGAAGTTATATGAAGGAGTACTGGGGAGAGGGATCTGCGCGAGCCAGAAATTGGCAGCGTTATGAATTGGGCGGCTCGAAAGAATTCATTTTTGAGGAAGGCGTCGACTCATATGTGCCGTATGCCGGAAGGCTAAAGGATAATGTTGAGCTCTCATTGAGCAAAGTCCGCTCTACCATGTGCAACTGCGGAGTGTTGACTATACCGGATTTGCAGAGGAACGCCAAACTGTCCCTGGTGTCTTCGACGAGCATTGTGGAAGGAGGCGCTCACGATGTTCTGCTGAAAAACACCGAGCAAAAAGGAGTAGTCTTTTAGGCGGTGAAAGGCGGCGGCTCAAAGATGGTGAGTGTTTGGTGAGTATTCGGTGAGAGATTGGCGGCATCGGCTAAAGACCATACAGACCATACAGACCATACAGACCATACTTGACGCCCCAAAAACGGCTTGACCGGAGGAGTCACACTGTGTTAGAATACGTCTTGCACACGAAGAGAAAAACATAAACTATACTTGCCCGAGTGGTGGAATGGCAGACACAAAGGACTTAAAATCCTTCGGGGGCGACCCCGTGCCGGTTCGAGTCCGGCCTCGGGTATTAAAACTTTGAGATATAAAATTTTTCTGATGGTGAATAAAACCCATTTACAGTTCTTTGTGCCAAACATTAGCAATGAAAGAAAATTTCGATAATGGTAAACGTTTATAAATTTTTTCGTAGCTATTTACAATACTACGCATATGTGATAGATTGTCCTGATAGCAGTTCAATAAACTATTTTCAGGGGCATTATGTCGGATATTTTCAGGCAAAGAACAATACAAGAATATGTTCCTGGTAAGCAGATCACACTGTGTCATATCATTGCCAAGCCGGATTTTAGCGTGTATCAAAAACTTGGATTAAGCGAAGAAGTAAACCAAGCTATAGGTATTCTTACCATTACGCCGGCAGAGGCTGCTATTATTGCCGCAGATACTTGTACAAAAGCGGCAAAAGTAAAAGTTGGATTTCTAGACAGATTTTCTGGTTCAGTAGTAATTACAGGAGAGATATTTGGGGTAGAGCGAGCTCTTGGCGCCGTTTTGGCCCAGTTTTCACATATGCAATTTGATGCTGTTGAAATCACTCGATCATGAGTAGTCGCATTCTATTGATTGGACGAAGCGGTTGTGGCAAAACAAGCCTAATACAGAGTATTCACAATGAGGCTTTAGTGCATAAAAAGACACAGGCGGCTGAGTACCATTTTGATTTTATTGACGTTCCCGGGGAATACCTGGAGGTGCGCGCCTTTTACAGGGCGCTGATAATGCTGACCTGTGAAGCGCGGGCCGTTGCTATCCTTCATGCTGCGGACGATGTGGAAGGGATATACCCGGGCGGGTTAGTCAGGGTTTTTGACAAGCCGGTGATCGGAGTAGTGACAAAGATTGATATCAATAATTCAGATCGTGACCGAGCTGCCGACGTCTTAAGGGAGGCCGGCGCCAGGCAAATATTTTTCACGTCAGCGGTTAATGGCGAGGGAATGGACGATTTGAGGCGTTGTTTGGATGAAATGAGAACTTAATAGCCTTTAATCTTCGGAGAGTAAAGAGGGTGATTGGGGTAGCAGAGAGAATTATCAGCGTTGGTATTGACATCGGTACAACGACGACACAACTGATATTCAGTCGTTTTGTAATTGAGAACACTGCAGGCTCGACGTCGGTTCCGCGGATTTCTATTGTGGATAAGCAGATTGTCTATGAGAGCGCGATCCATATAACACCGTTGCTTTCTCAGTCCAGGATAGATGAGGCGGCGGTAAGAGAGATTGTCCTGCGTGAGTACAAGCTCGCGGGCTTTGAGCCGGCGGCGGTGACAACCGGCGCCGTAATCATTACCGGTGAGACTGCGCGAAAAGAAAATGCCGGGACGGTTCTCAGCGCTATGTCAGGGCTGGCGGGTGACTTCGTTGTAGCCACTGCCGGGCCTGCCCTTGAGGGGATCATTGCCGGGAAAGGCTCGGGCGCCGCGCGTATCTCATTGGAACGGCACGAGACCACGGCAAACCTGGACGTGGGCGGAGGCACGACAAATATTGCAGTCTTCTCCGAGGGTGAAGTCCTCGCAACAGCTTGTTTTGATATTGGCGGCAGACTCATAAAGTTTCGTGACGGCAGCCTGATTGTTGATTATATCGCTCCAAAAATTCGTAAATATTGCCGGGAAACCGGTATTCATATAGAAGCAGGTCAGATTTCATCAAAGCAGGACGTTATGAAAGCGTGTTCCTGGATGGCAAATGTGCTCTTGGCGTCAGTCGGATTTGCAAAATCTGATGATCTTGAGTTTCTGGCGACCGATCATGTATTAAAATGCCCGCCGCCCCGGTTTATGACTTTTTCCGGCGGCGTGGCGGATTACATATACAATGCGCCGGACAGGGACTTTCCTAACGATGATATTGGCGCAGTGTTGGGGAGACAGATACGTTCCGCGTTTTCTGGAGTTTGGGATCGAATCCTGTCGCCAACGCACACTATTCGAGCAACTGTTATAGGCGCCGGCATGTACTCAACGGAGCTTTCCGGCAGCACGATTACATATAACGAAGTTGATTTTCCGGTCAAGAACATTCCGATTGTCAGGCTTTCGCCTGAACAGGAATCATTACCGCCCGAGCGGTTTGCCGAGGTCGTAAAGGAACGCCTTGCGTGGTATAAAGAAGAAGACAGGCAGACAATGGCTGCGTTGAGCATCAGCGGTCAGCATAATATTTCTTTCGACAATTTACAACAATACGCAGTGAAACTTGCTGCAGGCCTGGCGCCGTTGAGCAACGCGGGGTTGCCTCAAATAATAATCGTAGAGCATGATATGGCAAAAGCTCTTGGGCAAACTCTGCTAAATATACTAAATAACCGGCAATTGATTTGCATCGACGGCGTATCGACTTCACAAGGCGATTACATTGATATTGGCGCGCCGCTGATGGGAGGGCGGGTTTTACCAATAGTTATAAAGACGCTTGTTTTGAGCTGATAAGGATGCATGTTCTTTTTTCACCGCCGAAAAAAGAACCTAAAAAGGCGCCGGGGGTTCCGAATCCCTCCGGACCCCCTAAACGGCCAGGGGCGAGCCCCTGGACCCCAAAATCGCGGACTAATGTAGGGACGACGGCATACAGAAAGAACGTCTATACCGTTTGCGCCGTACGCAGGAAGGAATATTTGTAATTATGGCAACAGGGTGTGGAGCAGAAAGAAAGGTTGCTGGGGCGCCGATTGCTGCCCTATNGAGGCAGAAGAGGAATGCATGTTGGGCGTGGCTTGCTAAGCCCTATGGAGGCAGAAGAGGAATGCATGTTGGGCGTGGCTTGCTAAGCCCTGGGGAGACAGCAGAGGAATGCATGTTGGGCGCCGCTTGAAGCGCCCTATGGAGGCAGAAGAGGAATGCATGTTGGGCGCCGCTTGCTAAGCCCTGGGGAGACAGCAGAGGAATGCATGTTGGGATGATGGATGATGGATTATACTATTGAAGGGAGGTGATTTGAGGAGCCAACAGATGTACTATGATGTTTGGTATGTAAATTAGCAAAGAAGGGGTGAGAAAGTTTGAGACTGCAAACAAGGTTATTTGGAAAGACCTATCAGTTTACCTCGGTCAAGGAGGTTATGGCCAAGGCTAACGAAGAAAAATCAGGCGACAAGCTGGCTGGCATCGCGGCAGAAAACGCAGCCGAACGCGTTGCCGCAAAAGAAGTCCTGTCCAATTTGACGGTTGGCGACGTACGCAACAGTCCTGCGGTACCATATGAAGAAGATGAAGTGACGCGCGTGATTCAAGATGCGGTCAGCGAACCGATCTTCAATGAGATAAGGAATTGGACAATCAGCGACCTTCGGGAGTTCATACTTAACGATATGATTACGGGAGCGCAAGTCCGCAGGATTTCAAGAGGACTGACTTCTGAAGTTGTGGCAAGCGTGTGCAAACTCATGAGCAACCTTGACTTGGTCTACGGCGCGTCGAAAATACGCGTTGACGCGCATTGCAACACAACAATAGGCAGACCTGGAACCCTCGCGGCAAGATGTCAGCCAAATCATCCGACGGATGATCCCGACGGCGTATTGTTGTCTACATTCGAAGGGTTGAGCTATGCCGTGGGCGACGCCGTTATTGGCCTTAACCCTGTTGAAGATACTGTGGCCGGCCTTGATCGCATACTCAACATGTTTGCCGAAATAAAGAGCAAATGGAATATACCGACCCAATGTTGCGTATTGGGGCATGTGACCACGCAGATGGAAGCTATCAGAGCGGGAGCGCCAAGCGATCTGTGCTTCCAAAGTATAGCGGGATCACAGAAGGGTAACGAAGCGTTTGGCATAACTGTTGAGATGCTTGATGAGGCGAATGACCTCATGGCAAAGCAAGGCTGCGGCGTTGGACCCAATTTCATGTACTTTGAAACAGGGCAGGGCTCGGAGCTTTCCAGCGACGCCAATTTTGGCGCTGACCAGCTTGTCATGGAAGCGCGGTGCTATGGGTTGGCAAAGCGTTATAAACCGTTTTGCGTAAACACTGTTGTCGGCTTTATCGGGCCTGAGTATCTATATGACTCAAGGCAGGTAATTCGCGCGGGGCTTGAAGATCATTTCATGGGTAAACTCACGGGGATCTCTATGGGATGTGACGCTTGCTATACGAACCACATGAAGGCTGAGCAGAACGATATTGAAAACCTCGCGGTCTTGTTGACGGCGGCCGGCTGCAACTATTTCATGGGTATACCCGCCGGCGACGACGTAATGTTGAATTATCAGTGCACAGGATTCCACGAGGCTCAGGCGCTGAGACAGCTATTATGCCTCAAACCGATATCTGAATTTGAGCAATGGGCGATCGGCATGGAAATACTGCTTCCGGACGGCAGACTTGGGCCTGCTGCGGGCGATGCTTCAATTTTTATGCGATGAGTGATTATCCAGAGGGAATGAACAATAGGATATGAACTAAAGGGAATGAACAATAGGATATGAACTAAAGGAAATGGACCATAGGAAATGAACTAAAGGGAATGGACCATAGGAAATGAACTAAAGGGAATGGACTATAGGAAATGGACCATAGGAAATGAACTAAAGGAAATGGACCATAGGGAATGGACCATAAGAAACGGACTAAAGGGAATGGACTAAATTTATGAAAACTTGTATGAGTTACAAGATGGCGAGTAAGCTGAAAGTAGGTGAACGCAAATGAAAACGTCACTATACGGAAAGACCTATCAGTTCAACGATATTAGGGATGTTCTGGCAAAGGCAAACGAGCCGAAGTCAGCGGACAGATTCCAGGGGATTGCCGCGGAAACTGTTTCGGAACGCATTGCCGCCAAGGTGGTACTTTCCAATCTGTCAGTAGCGGATATCACGGAGAACCCCGTTATTCCGCCGGAAAAAGACAATATCTCCAGGATTATTCTTGACAGCCTAAATACTACGATCTATAACGAGATCAAAGCGAAAACCATCGGAGAGCTCCGTGAAATGGTTTTAAGCCACAAATACAGTGGAGACGCTTTGCTTCGCTTATCGAGCGGAATGTGCTCAGAAGTGATCGCGGGAATCGCGAAGCTCTGTTCGAACATGGATCTAGTCTATGGAGCTTCAAAGATACAGGTGGTAACCAGATGCAACACGGAGATAGGGCAAAAAGGAACGCTCAGCTATCGTTGCCAGCCAAACCATCCCTCTGACGACGTCGACGGCATATTGGCGTCACTGATGGAAGGTCTTAGCTTTGGGTGTGGCGACGCTGTTATAGGCGTCAACCCCGTAGACGACAGCGAGGAAAATCTTAAGATCATCATGAATGCTATACATGAGTTTATGCTAAAATGGGAGATCCCGACCCAGACGTGTGTGCTCGGACATGTCACAACCCAAATGAAGGCGGTGCGCTCCGGCTCGCCCGTGAGCATGATTTTCCAAAGCATTGCGGGTACGCAGAGCGCGAACGACGAATTTGGCGTCACTGCGGAGATGCTCCATGAAGCGTATGACCTCATATCACACAAGGGAACCGCTCGCGGGCCGAACTTATTGTACTTTGAGACCGGTCAGGGCAGCGAGGTTTCGCTCGGCGCCGATGAAGGCGTTGACGAAATGACTCTTGAATCCAGGACGTATGGATTTGGTAGGGTGTTCAGGCCATTTATGGTGAATAACGTCTCAGGCTTTATTGGGCCGGAAACGCTTTACGACGGCAGAGAAATGATCCGGGCTAATCTCGAGGATCACTTTATGGCGAAATTGCACGGATTACCTATGGGAATGGCGCCCTGCTATACCAATCATACGGGCATTGATCAGAATGATCAGGAAACCGCGACGATGTTATTGGCAATGGCCGGCTGCAATTATTACATGGGAGTGCCTGGTGCAGACGACGTTATGCTGTCCTACCAGGACACCAGCTACCAGGACGATGCAACGCTCCGCGAATTACTCTGCCGTACGCCCGCGCCGGAATTCTTTAAGTGGATGCAGCGCATGTGCTTAATGGACAGTAATGGGGTGTTGACCGAGCGGGGCGGGGACGCGTCTGTATTTATGTAATAGCATTACGTAATCAACGAAATGGAGGAAGTTAATATGATTTCTGATGAAAAAGTATTGGAGATTGTTACGCGGGTTGTCTCCGAGGTTATAGGTTCTAAACCTGCGGCGACAAACAGCCCGGCTGCCGTGAGCAACGGCGAATGCCCGGACATTACTGAGATCAATCTCAAAGAGCAACTCCTTGTGCCTAATCCGGTAAACGCTGCGGAGTACATGCGTCTGAAAGCAAAAACTCCCGCGCGCATTGGCATATACAGGGCAGGCCCGCGCTACAAAACTGAGACGCTGCTGCGTTTCCGCGCGGATCACGCGGTAGCTATGGATGCTGTATTTACCGATGTGTCCGAAGATTTCCTGCAGGAAAACGGCCTGTTCTCAGTACAAACGAGATGTACGTCGAAGGATGAATTCCTCACCAGGCCCGACCTGGGCAGGCAGCTTGACGACGAGGCAATCAAGACGCTAAAAGCAAAATGCAAGCCAAACCCGAAGGTGCAAATATACGCTTCCGACGGGCTTTCATCGACTGCAATCGAGGCAAATGTCAGGGAGATCATGCCGGCAATACTCCAAGGATTAAAGTCCTATAACCTGGAAGCCGGAACGCCGTTCTTCGTTAAGTACGGAAGAGTTGGAGCAATGGACGCGGTAACGGAAGCGCTTGGCACAGAAGTAACCGTCGTACTCATTGGGGAACGTCCGGGACTCGCGACCGGTGAATCCATGAGCGCGTATATGACTTATAAGGGAAAGGTTGGAATGCCGGAAGCAGGTCGTACAGTCGTATCTAACATCCACTCCGGAGGTACTCCCGCTGTTGAGGCAGGCGCGCATATTGCAAGTATTATTAATGAAATGATCAAGCAAAAGTGTTCAGGACTTGACCTTAAGCTCTAGGCTTTAGGCTTTGAGCTTTAGGCTTTAGGCTTTAGACTTTGAGCTTTAGGCTTTGAGCTTTAGGTTAGAGGCTAGAGGTTATAGGCTTTAGGCTTTGAGCTATAGGCTTTAGGCTTTAGACTTTGAGCTTTAGGTTAGAGGCTAGAGGTTATAGGCTTTAGCTACAAATCATATCGTTATGCTACGATTATTACATTACGTGAGTAAGTAAGGGGGTTTCATTGTGAAAAACGATGCATTAAAGACCAATGTACTGGCGGTCAAAATAATACCGGCCGTCTCAGCCTCTCTGGCAGAAAAATGGAATCTGCCCAAGGGGCACCGTAGCGTGGGTTTTCTTACCACGGATTGCGATGATGTTGGATATGTCGCTGTCGACGAAGCGACAAAAAAGGCGGATGTAACCGTTGTTTTGGCCAAATCATTTTATGCCGGCGCAGGAAATGCAACGCAGAAATATTCCGGTGAGTTTATCGGTATGTTGAGCGGACCAAACCCGGCTGAAGTTCGTAGCGGACTAAACGCCGCGATCGAGCTCATTGAGAATGACGCGTTCTTCTACAGCGCAAATGAAGACGATTCGGTCGCGTATTTCGCACACTGCATTTCGCGCACGGGTTCATATCTTTCCGCTGCTGCGGAGATCCCGGAAGGCGAAGCTATTGGATACCTGATTGCCCCGCCGCTGGAGGCCACGTATGCGTTGGATATCGCGCTAAAATCGGCTGACGTTAAGCTGGTTGCATATTTCGAACCGCCGAGTGAGACGAACTTCTCCGGCGGATATGTAACAGGCTCTCAGTCCGCGTGTAAAGCGGCTTGCGAGGCGTTTGGCGACGCTGTGGTTTTCTGTGTAGAAAACGCGATGAAGTACTAGACGAAACGCGAGCCGGAAAACCGATGAAAGGGCAGTTCGGAAACGCGATGAAGTACTAGACGAAACGCGAGCCGGAACACAGTGTATAAAATTGTAAGGGCGCCGTTTGTTGCGCCCAATATTGAAGAGAGTTGACATTGAAACTTTTGAGAGTAGTGGAGGTGAGGCACTATGGGCTGTGCTATAGGCATGTTAGAAACCTACGGTCTGCTTTCGGCTATTGAAGGTTTGGACGCCGCCTTGAAAGCGGCGAATGTAACTTTACGCTCTTTTGACTATGTAAGCGGAGGTTTAATCGCATGGTTTGTGGAGGGTGAAGTTGGCGCCGTAAGAGTCGCGGTATCAGCCGGTAAAGCCGCCGCCTCAAGGCTTGGCAAAGTGGTCAGCGACCATGTTATCGCCAGGCCGGCGAAGGATGTGGAGAAGACGCTGTCACCGCCTGCAGGCCCAGGAGGGCGAAAGGGAGGAACAGGTATCCACAAGAGAGACTTTCCGATTAAATCTCTTCCGGTGAGTACGCATGAGCGCGTAGATACAGCATTGCCGATTGGCAAGGCGTCGCCCGTCGATAAGACGTTGCGAACAGAAATGGCGCCGCTGACTGACGAGGCGCAGCTAACTGATAAGGCGCTGCTAACAGATACAGCGCCGCCGGTAGACGAGGCGCCGCCAACTGATAAAGCGCCGTTTAATCAGGTTAGCCAAGCTGTGACTCAGGTGCTGACAAAAGGAGCTGACGCCACGCCTGAAGTAGCGCAAAAGCAGGCGCCCGCCGCAAACGTCGCGCCGCCGGTTGACAAAGCGCCGCAGAAGCCAAAGAAAGACAACCATGCGGCGACAGATAAGGCAAAAGCTTCCGGAGGATCAAAACAGTATACGCGCGAAGAACTTCAGGCGACTGGCATATACGAGTTGCGCGCTATTGCAAGACAGACGGAGGGCATAGGATTAAAAGGCGTGGAAATCCGTGATTCAAAGAAGAGCATCTTAATCGCGGCTATTTTGGATGCTCAAAACAATGCGGGGAGGTAATGCTACTTGGACAGGGATCTTCGTTCAATACAGCAAGCGCGGGATATGATCGCGCTGGCAAAAGAAGCTGAGAAAACCGCATGTGAACTTTCGCAGGAGCAAGTCGACGCTATTATTTTTGCTATGGCCGAGTCAGGGTACGCTCATGCTGAGGAACTTGCGCGGATGGCAGTTGATGAAACGGGATTCGGAAAATATGAGGATAAGATAGTTAAAAATAAGTTCGCTTCCCGCACGCTATATGAATACATAAAGGACATGAAGACGGTCGGAGTCATCAAGGAGGACGAAGCCAACGGGCTTTGGGAGATCGCTGTCCCGGTTGGCGTCGTTACGGCGCTTATACCCAGTACTAATCCTACGTCCACAGCCATCTTCAAGTGCATGATCTGCATGAAGTCACGCAATCCAGTGATTCTAAGCCCGCACCCGGCAGCGAAGAAAGCGATATCGCGCGTGTGTGAGCTTATGAGTGAAGCCGCTCAGGCGAATGGCGCGCCAGACAATATGTTCCAGTGCCTTAGCGAGGTGCATATGGCTGGGACGCGTGAACTTATGCAAAATGACGGAGTTGCCTTGATTCTGGCGACAGGTGGGCGCGATATGGTGCGCGCTGCGTATTCTTCGGGGAGGCCGGCTCTTGGGGTTGGTCCCGGAAATGTTCCGGCGTTTATTGAGCGCTCAGCGGACGTTGTGTCTGCCGTGAGGCGAATCATGGCGAGCAAAACTTTTGATAACGGCGTGATTTGCGCGTCAGAGCAGGCTGTTGTTACGGAAAACTGCATAGCGGAATGTGTTGAGGCGGAAATGAAGCGTCAGGGCTGCCTCTTTCTGTCTGACGAGGAAGCGTTGCAGATTGCCCGCGTCATGACGCGGGCGCCAGGGAAACTCAATCCCGGGATTGTTGGTCATACAGCACAGGAAATTGCCGCTATGGCAGGACTTAAGATTTCCGGCGAAACGCGTGTTCTGGTGTATAAGGAAAAGGGAGTGGGAGATAATTATCCGTTCTCTATCGAGAAATTGTCGCCGATACTTGCGTTTTATTCCGAGGAGGACTGGCACAGCGCGTGCCTGCTTTGCATCGATCTGCTCAACTATAACGGCGTGGGGCATTCGCTGGCTATACACTCGGAAAATCTGGATGTGATCAGGGAGTTTGCATTGAAAAAACCGGTATCGCGTTTGCTGATTAACACGCCTGCGTCACAGGGGGCAATTGGAGCGACGACTTCTCTGGCGCCTTCACTAACTTTGGGTTGTGGCGCTGTGGGTGGCTCGGCGACTTCGGATAATGTGACGCCAATGCACCTCATTAACAAAAGGAGGGTGGCGTTTAACCGGCAGGAGTTGGAACCCGAGCCGGCGTCGACGCCGGCTAACGGCGCCAATGCTGAGGTAGTCACGCTAAACGATGTGGAATCCGTCACTCGAAAGGTTGTCGAAATCCTCAGGACGATGTAGGATGACGTCTTCGAAGCGAAGCGGAAGACTCCCCAGCGTAACGATGTAGGATGACGTCTTCGAAGCGAAGCGGAAGACTCCCCAGCGTAACGATGTAGGATGGCGTCATTGAAGCGAAGCGTAAGACTCAACGTAACGATGTAGGGTGAAGTCTTAAAGCGAAGCGGAAGACTCCCCAGCGTAACGATGTAGGATGGCGTCATTGAAGCGAAGCGGAAGACTCAACATAACGATGTAGGATGACGTCTTCAAAGCGAAGCGGAAGACTCCCGTGTAACGATGTAGGATGGCGTCATTGAAGCGAAGCAGGAAACACGCCAACATAACGAAGCAGGAATACGGCTTCGAGGAAATGTAAGGACTAATTAAGTGTAATAATTGACATGAAGTAATAATTAATTAATTGGAGGAAAGGACTATGTCAAATCAACAAGCATTAGGCATGATTGAAACACGAGGGTTGGTAGGCGCTATTGAAGCTGCGGACGCCATGGTTAAGGCGGCCAACGTTACGCTTACCGGTAAAGTGCATGTAGGGGGAGGATTGGTAACGGTATTTGTTCGCGGAGATGTTGGCGCAGTAAAGGCGGCTACAGATGCGGGCGCCGCAGCCGCGGAACGGGTCGGCGAGATCAAGTCGGTGCATGTCATACCAAGACCGCACAATGAAGTAGAGTGTATCCTGCCGTCGTGCAAATCCTCTGAATAATACGGATGTTTCGTTTAAGCAATGTAAGTCTGGCTGACGAAATGAGGTGATTGCTTGAAGTTCATAACAGAACAGTATATTCGTGATGTGCTTAAGGACAAAAAGCTTGTAGAGTTCCATGTTCCACATGATAAAATACTTTCGCCCGCCGCGAAAGATTATTTGAATCAAGTGCGGGTGCGTGTATGCTTTGACTCGCCTGAGCCTGAAAAGGAGGCCGGCGGCGGTAGAAAGTATATTGACGCTTTTACGGGCGAGGTGTACAAAGAAAAACCGGAATGTATGACGCACCTGAAAGGGAACGAGCTTGTCTTTAAGGACAATGAGCGGATAATTTTTCGCGGTGAGTTGGATCACTTGCAGTCTCAGATAGTGTATGCGCAGGCTTCTTTGGACGGGACGTGTTCCGAAAGCCTGATTTCAGACCTTGAAGATGTGCTGGTTTTTGTGCGAAATCTGATGCGGGCTGAGGTGCTTGATGAGCCTTTCGGAGTCGATTTCGGCCTGCTTGGGCTTGACAGCGCCGCACTGCGGGAACAGTCACACCACCCTGACAAGTATTTTGGCGTCAGGGCTATGACGCTGCCACATTACAAGATGGGGAAGGCATACGCGCTCTTGAACTTGCTTCGTTCGCAATCCAGGCAGGCGGAGACAGCGGCTGTACAGGCGTTCAGGGACGAACGAGTTGTTTCGCGCCCGGATGTTGTTGAGGCGCTCAACCGCTTGTCCAGCGGATTCCACATTTTGTGTTGCCGTGTGCTATCCAACTATTATTGTACGGAGGGAGACACGTGATAAATAAATACGACCTTGCTTCCGCAGTTGCCACAAAGTTAATCGAAGCGGGATACGTTGAAGTTGAAGCGTCGGCAAGACACGTCCATTTATGCGAAGCCGATCTGGAGAAACTTTTTGGCAGGGGGGCGTCTTTGACTCCGAAGCGAGCGCTATCTCAAAAGGGTGAGTTCTTAAGTGAGGAGCGTGTAGATGTTGTCGGGGAACGCCGGACATTCAAGAATGTCGCTGTACTCGGCCCCGTGAGGGGAAGCAGCCAGGTTGAGCTTACGCTTACTGACGGCGTGGCTCTTGGAGTCAAACTGCCGGTTAGGGATTCCGGTGATATCGAACGGACTCCCGGAATACTCCTGCGCTCGGCAAAAGGTGAAACAGAGCTTTCACGCGGCTGTATTGCTGCGAGAAGACATCTTCACGCTACGCCGTGGGAAGCAGATTTGCTCGGCCTCTACGACAAACAACTCGTATCGATAGATGTGTTTGGCTATCGCCGAACGGTGTTTTGTGACGTTTTAGTGCGTGTAAGGGACAGCTTTCGACTGCGCGTTCACATTGATATGGATGAGGCCAATGCGGCGGGTCTGGACGGGTTTACGCTTGGGCGCCTGAAGATCTGAAGAAATGAAAATCAGAGGAAATGAAGATCTTATGAAATAATGAAGATCAGTGGAAATCAAGATCAGGGGAAATGAAGTTCTGAGTATCTGAAAAAATTAAGATCTTAAGAAATGAAAATCTTAAGAAATGAAGAAATGAAGAAAAGAAAATCTAAGACAGTAAAATTAGGGAGTTGGAGACAGTCAGCAATAAGGATAATCGCGAAACAGTTAGTAACAGGGATAACCGCAAAGCAGCCGGAGTTGATGATAACCGTCAAACGGTCGGCGTAAAGGGGAACCCTAAAACAGCCGTCGTTGAGGATAAACGTCAAAAGGAAATCCATAGAATGGATTTAGCTTTTGCAAATGAGTTATCTACACGGGTAAATGCCGTTATTGGACGCCCGACGCGAAGCGCGTCACAGCGCCTCAAATGTGGCGTCGACCTGGGGACGGCATACATTGTGCTTATGGTACTCGATGAGAATGACGAGCCTATCGCATGCGAAATGCAGTTCGCGTCGGTTATAAAAGACGGGCTTGTAGTCGACTACTTTAAAACGCTTGATATCGTAAAGCGACTTAAAGGAGAAATAGAGGAGGGCGTCGGTCAGGAGTTGCTTAACGCGGCTATCGCGATGCCCCCGGGTATGGAGCACAACACAATGACTCATAGATATATCGTCGAAAGCGCCGGCTTTGAAGTAAGGAACGTACTCGACGAGCCGTCAGCCGCGAATGCGGCGTTAAGGATTTCAAACGGCGTTGTAGTCGATGTGGGCGGAGGGACGACCGGTTTTGCTGTTTTCCGCGACGGAAAAGTCGTAAAGGTCGGGGATGAACCGACCGGCGGTGTGCATTTGAGCCTTGTAATTGCTGGAGGTAGAGGTATTTCGCTTGAACAAGCTGAAGAGTTTAAACAGGAAGAGAAAAACCACGCAAAATTGCTGCCCGTTGTGAGGCCTGTGCTTGAAAAAATGGCGACAATTGTCAGCAGAGGTATTTCGGGGTACGACGCGGATATGATTTATCTGTGCGGAGGCACATGCAGATTTGAGGGCGTAAGCGACGTGTTTGAAGAGATTTGTGGAATTCCGGCGCTTGTCCCTGAGAATCCAATGTTGATAACTCCGCTGGGCATCGCGATGTGCTGTCCGGTTTAGCTTCGGCGTTTAAGCCCCAAGGAGGTGAGAAATTGAACAATAATGAACTGATTGACAAAATCTATTCAATGGTTCAGCAAGAATTAAAAAAACTTGACGAAGGCGGGGCCGGGCGCGCGGGCGAAAGTAACGCCTGTTGTGCGGGCGACAGCCTATCTGGGCGACAGCCCGAGTGTAAGACTGCAAATAGTGACTGCACTGACGGCTGTGACGGATCCGTGAGGAAAAAGCCGTTGATACTCACGGAAGAGCACGGAACCACATGCCATAACATATATGAGCGTTTGGGAGGCATATGCGCGCTCTTGGATGGATATGACGTCGATATGGGCGATGTGTGCTGCGTTATTCTGTATGATTTGACGCTGGATAACATGTTTAAGCTGGCGTCAGGCTGCATCGACAGCCCATATACCAAGCTTGCGGCGCGGGCAATGCTCGAAGGGAAGCCCATATACGCGGTTAGCGAGGGGGTAGAGTTACTCTCGTTTGAGCAGTGTGGGAGCGCTTACTTCAGATTGCTAAATGAGAACCTGTCAAAGCTGAAGATGTGTGGAGTCTCTGTTGTAGCTGAAGACGACCTTGAAAGAGTGATCTGTGGAAAGAATGGTAAGAATGGAAAGAATGAATCCGGCGGGGCGCCTTCGGGAAAAAGACACGGTTCGTCAGTTGGCTTTGAAGCGAAAAGGAAGGTATTAACTGAAGGTGATGTCAGGCAGGCGTATGCAAGTGGGTTGTGCGAGATATTTGTTGGCGCCAAAACGATAATTACCAGTCTGGCGGCTGAATTAGCCGCAAAGAAGGACATATCGATAACTCGCAGATAGCGATATGCGCAGTGGGAGGCGGCAACCTTCTCCATAGAGAACGATATTCGCCGGGAGGCGGCAACCTTCTCCATTGAGAGTGATCACCGTAAGACGGCAGTTTTCTCGGTAGAGAGGTATCCTGCCGAGAGATGTCGATCTGCTCCATAGGGTGATACCCCACCGGGAGGCGGCAACCTTCTCCATAGAGCGTTATATCCGCATTCACTGTATTGAATGAAGGGGGATGAGACTTCGTATGTTTCCTGCATTGGTTATTGGTAACGTGTGGGCAACCAGAAAAGACAGCCGGGTCGAGGGAATAAAACTGCTTATTGTCCGCCCGTTGGATTACTTAAATGAAAACGCCGTTAATTCCCCGATTATTGCGGCGGATTGGATTGGGGCGGGCGTTGGCGAGAGGGTGATTGTCGTATCCGGCAGCGCGGCGAGATGTGCGGCAGGCGACCAATCCATCCCTATTGACGCGTCTGTTATCGGTATTATAGATGGGGAGGACATAGTATCGAAAAATGAAGCGGGGGGACAGACATGACCGCATCGGCTATTGCATTACAAGCGGGGATAGTAGGCGCGGGCGGCGCCGGATTTCCGACTCATATAAAGTTCACTGCAAAAGCTGACAGCTTTATTGTCAATGCGGCGGAATGCGAACCGCTCATGGAGGTCGACAAGTTTCTTATTAGAACAAGAGCGGACGATCTGGTTAACGGCGCCGTGGATATTGCAAGAGAAATTGGCGCCGCGCAGGTCGCATTTGCCATAAAAAAGGCGTATGTCAGGGAAATTGCCTGTCTTAACTCGGCGATTGAAAGGCTGGTAAAGTCGAGTGATGAAGCGCTGCCGGATGTTTTGGTTTTTGGGATGAAATCCTTTTATCCGGCTGGGGACGAACAGATAATCACTAAACTGGTTTCAGGCAAAAGCGTACCCGAACGAGGTATTCCGCCGGATGTCGGAGTAATGATCGACAATGTGGCAACAGTCCTGAACTACAGCGACGCAAAGCACGGCAAACCGGTTACACATCGCGTGTTATCGGTGGCGGGAGCTGTAAAACGACCTCTCGTACTGCGCGTTCCAATCGGGACCCCGGTTAGACTGTGCGTCGAAGCCGCGGGAGGGGCGCCCGACGGGTACACAGTTGTGATGGGCGGCCCGATGATGGGTAAGTTCTATGGCTCTTCAGATTTGGATTCTTTGTATGTCAAAAAAACAGACGGCGGTATTCTGGTCCTGCCACCCGGGCATAAGCTTCACGCGATGGCGGTTATGGATATTTCAAAGATGAAGAACAGGGCGAACGCAGCGTGTATAAAGTGCCGGATGTGTACTGACTTATGTCCGAGATACCTAATCGGGCATAATATTATGCCGCATGTCATAATGCAGAATTTCTACCGTTTTGAGGGTATTACGGATAACGAGGAATTCGAACGGGTATTCGGAAGCGCGGCGAATTGCTGTGAGTGCGGGGTTTGTGAGAACTATTCGTGCCCCATGATGTTGTCCCCCAGACATATTGCAGCCTATGCCAAACGCAAACTATCTGAGAGAGGAATAAATCCTGCCAGGAATATGAATCCGGAGGCGCGCGAGTTTTTCAGCGAGCGCCTGGCGCCGGTTGACAGGCTTAAAGCGAGGCTCGGCTTGAGTTGGTTGTCGGGGCATGTCGGTGATGAATTGACCGAGTTGAATCCCCGAAAGGTTACGATTGCGCTCAAACAGAGTATCGGAGCCCCTTGTGTTCCGTCGGTATCAGAAGGAACGAGCGTGTCGGAGGGCGATTTGATCGGTTCACCGCCGGAAAACAAACTTGGCGCCAGATTGCACGCCTCAATATCCGGAAAAGTGTTATCGATTGAAAAAGACGCAATAATAATCGGCGAACAATGACGCTGATGCAAGTAATTGGTTGACAACGACGCAATGGCAATAATAATCGACTGACAATGACGCAGCAGCATTAATAGTCGGCGGACAACGACGCAACGGCAATAATAATCAACTGACAATGACGCAACAGCATTAATAGTCGGCGGACAACGACGCAATAATAATCGGAAGTGAAAAATGATGATAAACGCGATTGGTTTGATAGAATTCAATAGTATTGTCAAGGGTATAGAAGTATGCGATTGCATGCTGAAAGCCGCCAATGTTACACCTTTGAAGTGCTGCAGTGTATGCCCCGGCAAGTATATTGCGTTGATTGCGGGAGACACAGGGTCTGTAAACGCCGCAATGGACGCCGGTGAAAAGGCCGGCGGTGAATTCATTGTAGACGTTCTTCGCATCCCCAAGGCGCATGCGCAGCTTATTCCCGCTATCTCAGGGGTTGCAGAGGTTACCCGGGGCGAAGCTGTGGGCGGTTTGGAGTTTTTTAGCATTGCCAGCGCCATCCTTGCGGCGGATGAAGCGCCTAAAGCTGCTTCAGTCAGCTTGATCGACGTCAAGATCGGATATGCCGTAGGAGGGAAAGGAGTGGTGCTTTTTACCGGTGAAACGGGAGCGGTGCAGAGGGCGCTTGAAGCAGCGAAAGACCGCACGTCTGGAGCGGGGCTTCTTGTCTGCTCAACTCTGATCAACCACCCGAATGAATATCTTTACCAAAGTTTGCTGTAAAAAAAGAGATAATAACTACTTGATTAATTGGGAGGTGTTTTAATGTTTGACGAACTAATAGCAAATATAACTAATGTCAAAGTGATGACTGACTCTTTTGGTGAGTTTATCGGTAATTTGTCCGTCAATAATGTCATAGTCTTCATAATGATGATATTTATGATTGTCGGAGCGATCGATAAGATACGAGGTAACAAACTGGGTTACGGCGAGCAGTTTGACGAGGGTTTCAACGCAATGGGCCCGTTAGCAATTGCGATGGTTGGCGTTGTCGCGCTTGCGCCGGTACTGAGGATTATTCTTCAGCCAATCATTGCGCCCTTGTACCAATTGGTCGGCGCGTCGCCGGCAATGTTTGCGACAACGTTGCTCGCAAATGACATGGGCGGTTATCCGCTGGCGATGCAGCTGGCCGGAGAAAACCTGGTAATCGGCAACTATGCCGGACTCATCCTGGGTTCCATGATGGGACCTACAATAGTATTTACTATTCCGGTGGCGTTATCAATTATAAAGAAAGAATACAGGCCTTTCCTGGCGTCCGGCGTCCTCGTCGGTCTTATAACTATCCCGATAGGTTGCATAGCCGGCGCCCTGGTTATGAACACAACATCGTTAAAAATCAATATCGGTATAGCGCTTATCAACCTGATCCCTGTTATTATAATCGCGGCTCTGATAGCTATAGGGTTGTGGTTTAAGCCTTCGGCTATGATGAGCGGTTTTATGGGTTTCGGCAAGGGCTTAACCGTGCTCATTACTGTAGGTACCGCGTTTGCGGTATTCCAGTATATGACCGGTATCAGGTTCCCGCTTGTCAATATTATGGTGGAACCAGACGCCGACGGCGTTATTCCACTGGAGATGGGTATTTCTATAGTGGGATCAATAGCTATCATGTTAATCGGCGCCTTCCCTATGGTCAAGTGGATAACGAAGACGTTCCAGAAACCGCTGATGAAGGTCGGTAAAGCCGTCGGTATGAATGATCAGGGCTCTGCGGGCCTTGTGGCAACTTTGGCGAACAATATTCCCATGTTCAATATATTCAGCGGAATTGATCCAAAGGGCCGTATTCTTAACGTCGCTTTTGCGGTGAGCGCCGCGTTTGTTTTTGGCGACCATCTCGGATTTACTGCTGGAGCAAATCCCGAAATGATTTTCCCAGTAATAGTTGGTAAGTTGACCGCAGGTATTACCGCGATAATTCTGGCGAGCATTATGGGACCGTCGCTGTTAAAGAGGATCGAGGCCGACACTCCCGAAGCTATGACTATTGAAGCGCCGGAGGAAGAGGCTGAAGCATAAAAGGAAGGGGAAAAAAATGAATATAAGCGAACAGATAATTGCGGACATTGTAAAGAAGGTTATCGAGTCTATCGGAGATAACGGAGAGTTTGAGAAGAACAGGGATCCGTCGGGTGTTATGTCTGTGCGCACTTCAACCGTTAAGCCCGATGTGTTTGATACGGGAAAACCCGGGGACAAAGTGTTCTTAAAAGACGTGTCTTCTCTCGAAGAGTGCCCGCGCGTTGGCGCAGGCGTGATGGAGATGGATCACTCGGATTTTGACTGGACGCTTAGATACGACGAGTGGGACTTTGTAATTGACGGTACGCTTGAAATAGTGATAGACGGCAGACGGGTTGTGGGGAATAAAGGCGATATGATTTATATTCCCGCCAATTCAAGCATCACGTTCAGTTGCCCGACCACATGCAGATTTGCCTACTTTGTGTATCCGGCGGATTGGTCAAATCAATAAATAAATAATATGAAAAAAACATGGGAGCCGGACGTTGCTCGCTTGCGAGGCAGGAGCTACACAATCGAGAGAAAGAAGCTACACGATCGAGAGTAGGGAGCTCACACTAGTGAGCAGCCGATGGCTACACGCTCGAGAGGCCGGAAGCTACACGCATGTGGGGCAGGGGCTACGCGCTCGAGAGCCGGGAGCTCACACTAGTGAGCAGCCGATGGCTACACGCTCGTTAATCGGACGGTGCTCGCTTGTGAGCCGAAAGCTATGCGATCGAGAGGCTGATGGGAACCGCGCTATGCCTAGCTGACGCGGATTGTGGGCGATAGCCCACATTGGTAACGACGGCTTCCATGTGAATGTGAGGTATAAGGGATGGATTGGTTGAAAGCGGCGTATGACGCAGGATTTACCGCCGCCGGTTGGCTGGATGTGTCAAAACTCGACTTTTCTGATGCCGAGACATTAAGGGGTTATTGCAAGGACAACGTTTGCGGGTCGTATGGGGTTGATTGGACTTGCCCGCCGGCTGTGGGCGAGCCGGAGCAATGCGTCGCAAGAGTGCGCCGATACATGCGGGCTATAATTGTCCAGTATGAAGAACCCCTGAAAGACTATAGTGACAAAGCTGAAATAGCCCGCATCCGCTCACATTTTAAGGAGCTTATGAGAGGGTTCCTCCCCATTGTCCGGAGCAGCTATCCAAGTGTTTTGCCTCTGGGCGCCGGTGGGTGCGGTTTATGCGAGGAGTGCACGTATCCGGACTCTCCCTGCCGCCACCCCGATAAGATGATACAGTCGCTTTCAGGGTTCTGTGTTAACGCGCAAAGAGCGTGCGACATTGCCGGGATGACATGCTGGAAGCAAGGATTTCTGGCTTTCACGGGGTTGTTCCTTATAGATAAACGGCGGGTCCAGAAGATTGCCGATTACGTTTGAAACTAGCTGGAAAAGCGGTTCTATTGTGCGGAGCATAAACATGCAATTAAAATTAAATTTCTTGACGACTTGCTTTATCAACATTTTGATAAAGCATTTTCTGTAAATACATCAAAAAATTCTTGGGTTATTGTTGTTGCGAAATCATGAAATAATATTGAATAAAATCAACAATTATTGGGTAAGTACGAATGTGATTTGTAGAATAATCCCTTTGGATATCCCACATAAGTAATTAAAAGCATAACGCTTAAAACCCTTTATGGTAAAGGAGCGTATTTTTCATGGCTAATAACGGCTATCAATTCTTTGATATACAAGCGCTGCTGAGGCAGGGAGACCTTGACATTATGCGAGTTGCGGGCGCCGAAGCATCTATGACCACCGACGAGTACTTTGGGCTGCTGTCAGACTTTATATTATATGCGCCGGACGTAAAGATTTCCTTGAGTAAATTCTCCGACCTCAACGGGGAAAAAGAGGATTATAAAAAACTGGATAGAATGGTAAACCTATTGGATAGAATAGGTAGTAGGGAGTTTGTCATCGAATTTCACGCCATATTAAACGCATACGGGAAAAGCGGGAATTGGAGAGAAGCTGCAGCACGTGCAAAACAAGTAATGGAAAGCTTCAACAAATTTTACCTTTCAATTGTGTCCGCGAAGAGGAAAGAGGGAACATTTAACGCTACTGGAGAGATTGAAGAATGGATCGGCGACGAGGATAGCGGCAGGGTTCGTGGCGAGGATAGCGGCAGGGTTCGTGGCGAGGATGGCGGCAGGGTTGCTTATGAGACCGGTGACGGAGTTCGTGGTGAGAGCGGTAACAGGCCTGGGGCGATTTCATTGAAAGAGTATGTTGAATTTTTAAATGAAAAAGAATCCGCCGAACGTTTTATCGAAATTCAAGAAGAGGGCAGAGGAAGAGGGGGCCATCGCAAGCCAGTTACGCCAGCAAGGGAAACTCCCAGACCGGCAATGTTGGGAAAAGATGGTCAAAGGCCAATGGAACCGCGAGATAGAGGGAATCGCAACTCAGCTGCCTATAACAATGACGACCGTAGCCCGACGGCGCCAATAAAAGGCGATCTGTCGGCTATGGACGATTTAACTATCGAATTCGATCAGAGGCCGGTAGTGCTTGCCGTTGATGACTCGCCGGTAGTACTGAAATCCGTATCATCAGTGCTAAGTACTGATTATAAAGTATATACACTGCCAAAGCCAACGAGGCTCAAAGGCTTTCTGGAACAAATCACTCCCGATCTTTTTATTCTTGACTACTTAATGCCGGAAGTGAATGGATTTGAGTTGATTCCCGTTATCAGAAGCTTTGAAGAGCACAAAGATACTCCGGTTATTTACCTGACGTCCGAGGGGACGGTAAGCAATGTGACTGCCGCTTTGTCGCTGGGCGCAAGCGATTTTATCGTAAAGCCCTTTGAGCCGCAGGTACTGCGTGAAAAAGTGGAGAAATGGATTGCGGTAAAATAATATATCATTCTTTGTCAAACATCGGGGCTGTTGAAATTTTTATATTTCAACAGCCCCTTTGTGGATCTCAGTGTTTAGTATTATTTTTCAGTGCCTGGCATTATCGCGGCACTTTCGCAACGGTATTCAGCCTTGAACTACTGTCTGTCGCGTCAATCCATTATCTGCCGCGTTATTCCACTATCTATTACCTTTGACCTAATACCTGTCGCGCCAATCCCCTATCTGTCGCGTCAATCCATTATCTGCCGCGTTATTCCACTATCTATTACCTTTGACCTAATACCTGTCGCGCCAATCCACTATCTGTCGCGTCAATCCACTATCTGTGTCGCGAATCCACTATTTATTAACTTTGACCTACTATCAGTCGCCATATTAAACTATATAGCACTCGCGAATCTGGGTATTTCCCTTGGTGTCTACATAAACCATGTAGTCGCCAACCTGATAAGTTCCCGCCGCGTTGTTGTCGATGCTGAACGTTTCAGTAAATACGGAAGTCCTTCCACTCAGATAATATTCTGTAACGGTAATAGTCAGGTTGTTCTTGTTGCCGTTCAGTTTTTCAATCGATGCCGCTGGCGCCGCATAATCCACTAGTTGATCCGCAAGCAGATACGCATATACCGGTACGGCGTCAGGGTCGCTCATAGCGGAAAACTCAAAATCATATGACGGGGCAACCGCAGTATAATCAATGAGCTCACTAAGCATCTGAACAGCGTATTCATAAACCTCCGCCTGGACCGCTATTGCGACGTCGGTGTATATCCTTTCAGCTTCTTCGCGGCCTTTTTCATTGAGTATCCTTGTCATATATACATCAACATCAGTCTGCTGTTCGATAAGGGACTTCTGGTACCTTTCCCAGAAAGCCAATACGCCGTTGCCGTATTTAGCCCTTGTTGCCTCTGTCGGAGTCCCCGGCCCCTTTGCCCTGGTGTATATCTGACGGAAGATGTGCCATGTATTGTTATTGTACAGGTCGGCTGGCCTGAAACTCTGATGGTCCTCGAAATAGTACTTGTCATGGATGTTGGTAACAAGATTTCCAAAAATCGGGACAAAAACGCTGAACTCGGCGGGCCCCTGCGCCAGCCATTCAATAGTCGCAAGTTCGGGACTCATCCACGGGCGTATTTCAATTAAATGGGATTCCTGCGTATTGTCATTGCCTATCGAAGTGCTGTTACTTGAAGGATTTGCTACCGACCACGCCGTGCCCTGACCGCGGCACGCCAGCATCCTCATCGCCTCGTATAATGTATAATTCTTGTTTTCGCGCGGTGGGACAAACAAATCTAAATACGCGGGTGAAGGGAATCTTGCGTTTATCTCGGCCTGAGTCGTTAAACCGTATATATAACCGAATCCAACCCGTAAACGACCGGCTTGAAAATTTGAAGTTCCACTGGCATATGAATCAGCAATCTTGATCCTGTTGGGATTATTGGGGTCAAGCACCGCTGTGCCGGCCTTCTGAGCTACAGTGATCAGGCCGGCGGAACAAACGAAGTTTTCTGTATCAGTTATGTCGACATAGTTGTCCGGACCTACATTACATGTCATGTTAGGTGTGAAGCCAATCAAGTCGTTAGGGCATTTCACGCCAACATATTGATGACCGGAAAGGACCTGGAAGAACCAGACTTCATTTGCGTCCGAGATCACGGTGCCCTCGCGCCCGGAAGCGCCTTTAGCGTCGATGATGCTGGCAAGGAGTTCGACGCCTTCCCTTGCTGTTTTCGCTTGCATTAAAACAATCGACGGCGTGTCGATTTCCATAAGTCCGTTGTTGCCGCTTATCATTCCGTCAGCTCCTCCGGTACTGGAGGATATTTGTGATTTCATGCCGCTCAGGGTGACCGAGGAACTGCATACAACGCCAGCTTCATTCATACCTATTTCGGCGTACGGTTCGGGATAATTGTTTTCATTATAGTAAGAATCCATGCAAAATATGTAGCGTAGAGTCTGCTCAGGGTATGGCCATGTAAAGTTTGACGGGTGTTCACTTGACACAAACATATCCCCGGGAGCATGTGTTTCCGCCGGATGGACGGCGGTTATCTTTCTCCATGAAGAGCTGTAGTCTTCTGTTCGTCCGTAGAAATAAGCTCCGCTGTCTGTCGTACCAGTGCCGAAAAAGATTTGAGTACAGGCGCCGCTGCCGCCGTCTTCAGTGCTTACCCTCTCGGCGAACGCCCCTGTATTCATAGTGAATATCAAGGCGAGCACAAACAGTATCGAAACAATTCTTCTCGTTTTCTTAAATTTCATTCTATCTAAACCTCCCAAATAAATTTTGCCTCTCTTTTTCTGGAGTTGGGGTCCTCTTTTTTCAGCCTCATTGTTAACGTACAACGTGGTTAGACGGCTCTTTCGCACATATGAGTACGTCTACGTGTGTACGTGTGTGTACGTAAAAGCGCATCAGTTTAAACCACATCCTTTCTACTCTGTTTCTGTGAATGTTCCTTCAGTGTGTAAACAATACTTCCTCATCATGTATACTATAGCATACGGCAGACTCCGACCGCAACATAACAAAAGAGAAAAATAGCGTTGAGTCTGCGGAGGCCTGTGGAGTCTGTCGTGAATATCCAACTTCAATTATCTTGGTGCATGCAGATTCATGGTGGGAAGGTATAATGCTGTATCACGAAGGAAACACGTCAATTTTTACTGATTCAGATGTCTTTTCTATCCATTCTTTGAACATCCAGAAATTATACAGCGGTAATATCTTCTGTGTCATTTCGTCCAGTGATGTTATGACGGACTTTTTGGGATTGTATTTTTTACGATATACTCCCAGTGACCGCATACGGTTTGCGGAACCTGCTTTGACCTCGATTGGTACAATATCCGCGCCGTCCTGAATGATAAAATCGACCTCAGCCTTTCCTGACCCTTCTGCGGTCCAGTAGTAAATATTCTCCTCAAAGAGCCTTTTCAACTCACAGCAAACATAGTTTTCCGCCATAGCCCCTTTAAATTCCCTGTAATTATTTGTCTTGTCCGTAAGCGCCGAAGGCGGCAAGTTTGCTGTGCGGCGTAACAATCCGGCATCGCACATATATAGCTTGAAATATGTGTGGTTAGCATATGCGGATATGGGGAGAAACGGTTTCTCAATGTTCTCTACTTTATACACCAACCCAGAGCGGATTAACCATTCCAGAGCGTCTTCCAGATCCTTTGCGCGCCAGCTTGCTTTGACCTGGCTGAATACGAATTTTCGGTTTTCTTTTGAGAGTTGACTTGGAATGGCGTTCCAAATCGCAGACAGTTTGGGGAAATAGGTCATGGGGGCATACTTTGCAAAATCGTTTTCATAGCTTTTTATTATTTGTGACTGAATCTTCTCGACGGATTCTATGCTTTTTTTATCAATCCAGCTCTGTACCACCTCCGGCATTCCGCCGACGATCAGAAAATCATGATAGATTTCTTCAAGTTGCGCTCTGAAAGATCTTATAAAACTGCCGTCGAATGGATTCTCTTTCAGGCGCTCGGCAAGCATTTGATTTTGAGCAAGCAGGAATTCATAAAGATTCATAGGAAACAGCGTCAGAAATTCGACCTTTCCGACCGGAAACGACGTTCCTTTTGGTATTGCGACGCCAAGAAGCGAGCCTGCAGCAACTACATTGTATTCAGGCGCATCCTCACAGAAGTATTTAAGCGAAGTGAGCGCCTTCCTGCAAGACTGAACTTCGTCAAATATGACTAGCGTCGTTTGCGGCTTAATATCCTTCCCGCGAAAAACAGACATATCCTTGATAATTCGGTGTGGGTCGAGGTTCTGTTCAAAAAAAACTGCCAATCTCTCGTCTTCGTCAAATCTACAGTAGAAAACGTCATTATAATTGGCTGAGCCAAACTCAGTCAGCAGATATGTTTTACCACATTGACGGACGCCCTGCAGAATGAGCGGCTTTTTACCAGGGTCATTTTTCCATTCGATCAATTTGTCCATCAGTATCCTTTGCATCTTAGTCACCTCTATTATCCAGTATAAATGCTGTTAATTTACAAGTCAACAAAATTATGGTGTAATATTGCTGGACTCCTCAGCAATATTACACCATTCAAGAGGGAAGCAGAACAACTACAAAAGAAATCGGGACTATATAACAAAAGAAATCGGGACTATATCATAAACGGATCAGACAAAAGAAATCGGGACGATATAACAGTTGTTGCGCGATTATCATATCTGGAGCTGTCTGTATTTCTGTTATATTGTCAAGAATGGGTTTGTCGTATTCGTCTATTAAAATAACCACTTTTTGATTATTCTTTTCATGTAAGCTTTCAATTAAGCGTTTGAAAAGATCAGATGGTTCATTGCCTGATATGTGTATTTGCGCTCTTTTTGCCAGATGATTACACTCGTCTGAAAGAGAGTTTTTCAGTATTTGAGCGTTATCGTTTGCAATATTGCTCATATCGAGTTTAATTACCGGATGCATTGGGAAACTGTAACCCGAATCATATATCCAAAGTCCTTTGAAGAGTTCCCTGTCGCCGCCAAACGCTTCGCCTATTGTGCCCAGCAGAAGCGATTTGCCGAATCTTCCCGGTCGCGACAGGAAATAGCTGCTTGCCCCGGTTATAAGGTTATATATGTATCCCGTCTTATCGACATATACATTGTCGCCTTCGATAGTTTTCCTGAATGTCTGTATTCCAAGAGGCAGCTTTTTCAACTCAAACACCTCACGTTGTATCGCTTTGCCAATCTATTGGCTTTGCTTCCCGCTCTTGTTGTGCGATGTCTCGCGCCGGCGTCCTTCCTTTTCGCGCTTAGCGCGTTATCTTTTTGATCGTCCTGTTCAATTCCTTTGGCTCATAATTTTTTTTGTCAAGGCAAAGGCCAAAGGCCCCGTTTAAAGCCGTGCACACCTTACTTGCCTTGTAAGCGGCCGNG
>JGI24702J35022_10000196_pt1 | contig 32680 bp, 29 predicted proteins | sample TergutTh196P4_FD_35022 | JGI IMG/M metagenome (IMG submission 35022) | reverse complement strand
GACCGAGGTCGTCCTGCCTGCCGGGCTGGAAACGATAGGGGGCTATGCATTCTACGAGTGCACCGACCTGACCGAGGTCGTCCTGCCTGCCGGCACTCAGCTGGAAACGATAGGGGGCTATGCATTCTACGGGTGCACCGCGCTCAGACTGATGACGATACCCGTCGGTGTCACATCCGTCGGCAGCTATGCGTTCTACGAATGCGGATCGCTCGAGGGCACAATATCACTGGACTCTGCGGCCATCGGCCAACGTGCGTTCTGGAACTGCGTATCGCTTTATTATCTTGATATGAGAGCGGGGACGATAGACAACTATGCGTTCAGGGGGTGCACAGAGCTTGTCTCGGTGATCCTCGGTCCGGACGTAACGTCCGTCGGTCAGTCGGCGTTCTCGCAGTGCACATCGATCGAATTTCTGTGGCTGGGGCCGAACATGACCACCATGGGCGTGTTGGCATTCTCGAACCTCAATCTGCAAACGATCATATTCGAGTGCGATGCCTCGCTGAGCACAATAGCCGCCAACGCAATTAGCCGCGGTACGATGTACGTTCCGTTCGACTACAGCAAGGACCTATCGAAGTTCAGCAGCAAGCTAACGGTGGAAAGGTTCATCGTGACGGACGAGGGCAACCTGCTGCTGATATCGGGCAGCGGGTTCGAAAAAGAGATCGGCGACTGCACGGACGGCCCGCAGCTGATCTTCCGCGTAACGGACCCTGACTACGACAAGGATTCTCTCAGGGTGCTGGTCAGCGGGGCCTCCTTCGAACTTATCGACGAGGGATCGGGGAATTATGTGCTGAACATCACGGAAGAAAAGGAGAGCATAATGAGCGTGACGGTCTCCGTCGAATATTTCATATGCACCGTATCCTCAACAGGGGACTTCTTCACACTGGCGGAGATAAGCGGATCCAAAAGGTACAGCAGCACATATTCGTTCGAGATAATCGTCGGTCCGATGTATGACGCATCCGGAATGACCGTGACGGCGAACGGCTCCCCGATAGTTCCGTACTATGATAACAGATATTCCATAACACTGACGGGCGACACCGTGATATCCGTCACGGGCATCGTTCCCGTATCGTCCTTTGAGGTGACGTTCGATAACGGCGTGTCCGTATTCCCTGTCACCGTGACCGCCGGGACCCCGGTGCCGGACTCAACCATACCGGCATTCGGCCCGGACAACGGCGTCGCATTCGACGGATGGTATACTGACGCGGATATGATAAACAGGTTCGATATCGGCTCCCCGATAACGTCAGATATGACGCTGTACGGAGGATGGACGGCGGACAGGTACACGGTAACAATGAGCACGGCGCACGGCACCATCATCGCCTATTCCCCGACGGGAACGGAGATCGTGTCGGGAATGTCCGTGCCCGCGGGCACAGTACTGAAGCTGAAAGCTGTAATGAATTACGGCTATGAGGTGATATACTGGAATGTTAACGGAAAGGTGATGTACGGGTCAGATACATTCGTAATATCCCTGAACGGCGACACTGACGTTACTGTCGGCCTGAGATACTACTCAACCGGGTATTCGTACACCGTAGACACCGAGACCATACTTCCCGATGATTACGAGAAGTATTGGTTCTGGGGACAGGAGATAGACCCGCTGGCCGGCGATCTGACCTCTTACTACACGGCGATGCCCCGCGGATCTCTCATCGTGGGGGACTATCTGTACTTACGTTCGTACTTTACGTTCTACAAGGTGAGCATCTACGACGGCACCCTGTTCGGGAAGATGGAAGTGACAGATCTGACTACCGGCTTCCAGTACGCGAACGGCCTGTTCATGACAACGGGCAAGGCATATGACCTGGACCTTAACTATGTGGCCGATGTGCCGAACGGGATAAGATATCTTATCTACACGGACGGAGCGTACTACGGTTTCGGCGATACAACGGCGGTCAAGTTCACTGTGGACAGGGAGGCCGGGACAAGTCAGGTGGAATGGACGGTGTCGTACAGCAGGTACGTCCCGGATGATTACGGAGGCCTCGCATACGGCGACGGGTACTTCTTCATCATCGAGGCGTCCGCCTCATCCCCCGACAGGAAGATAACGTCATTCAGCATGGCCACGGGAGCTAAGATCGATACGATAACGCTTGACAAAGTGGCCGGACATCTTCTGGACGACGGCTGGCTTACTTACTACGACGGTTACGTTTATCTGACGACGTACACGTCCGGCCTGTTCGGCAGCACGAACCCGATCAAAGGCAGCATTGTGAAGGTCGAGTTGCTCCCGGACGGGAAGTTCGACCGGAACACGGTATCATACACATCGACCGGCACCGAAAAGCACTCTTCCGGGTTCATCGTTTACAACGGGCGCGGATACGTGAACGCCAATGACGAGCTTCAGGTCTACAACGTTGACACGATGGAGCTGATATACTCCGTCAAAGGGCAGTACACTCACGGCGGAATGGTGCTGAACACGGGTTATGCGACCGCCGAGAACGACTATACGGTATATCTTTACGTCATACCCTATGCGGCCAGCAGTGAGATAGTCGTGTTCGAGGACAAACAGGGCCAGACAGAGGGGATAATGATGACCTTGGAAAGCGCGGGCGTCGGCCAATACGCCACAACCGCCATAAGGTCCGGACAGAACGGCGAGCTCGTTTGGTACAACGACAGCAGCGTCCTCTTCATCTACGGAAAGCATATTGAGGAGAAGGAATACAACTTCTTCGTCAATGACGGCACAACGGCGGGATGGATAACGTTAACGGGACCGACGCCGGGTGAAGCATTGCTCAAAATGTACGGGATGTCGGTAAGCAGCGTCTCAGGCAACGTGACGTACAATGGCACGCTGATGAACGTTGCGTACCTGGCCAACGTCAACTTCGCGGGAACGGCATACGAAGGATGGAACGTACCGACCGACGGTATATTGGACGAGGCTCATCAGTATCACCGTTACTGGATGATAAGCGTGACCGACGTCAATGACGGCTGGTATTCCGCGGCGGACGGAAGGACATACAGCGAGATCGATTCTATAGGGACATCAGCTTTCGGCATGCCGTTCGTATCCGTCGGCGGACCGTATACGCCGGCGCCGCTCACGTTCGTCAATGACGGATATGATCTGCCGGCAGGTACGGCAGGTGTTGCGATAGACGGCGTTACCGTATACGGCGGCGTGTCCGGCGGAAAGCTGCCGTATGCGTTCGCGGCATCCGGACTTCCGGAAGGATTGCTCATCGATGCCTATAGCGGAACGATATACGGAACACCGATCTCGTTCTCGACAGCAGGCAAGGCCACGATACTCGTCACCGACGGCATGGGAACGATCGCGTACATAACGATATCGTTCGGCGAGATCGAACCGATAGCGTACACACTGAGCGAAGGCGGCACTGTCGGATGGACGAAGGGCGCTCCGAACGGTCTTACCGTGACAAGCAACGGCGAACTCTCCAAGTTCATCGGCGTGAAAGTTGATAACGTCCTTATCGGCGCGTCCGACTACGACGTCACGGAAGGAAGCACCGTTGTCACGTTCAAACCGTCATATCTTTCGACGCTTTCTAACGGGAACCATGTGGTCGAGCTTATCTTCAGCGACGGCAGCGCGTTCACCTCGCTTTCCGTCTCTGCGGCAAGCACGGGCGACGGTAACGGAAACGGTAACGGAAACGGCAACGGAGATGGCGGCAACGGAAACGGAAGCGGTAACGTTAACGGTAACGGAAGCGCCAACGCGAATGTCAGTGCTACCGACGAGGGCGCCGTGGCGATAGCCGCGGCGGTCGCGATATTGGCGTTGGCGGCGTTGGCCATCTTCGTGCTCATAAGGAGGCCGTAAGACCGCGAATCTGTAAGCAACGGATAAAACGGACGCGGACGGAAGTAAGAACGGCCGCGGCAAACAGGGAGCAGCCCGTAACTGCTCCCTCCTTTCTTTCATATTTTTCATTCCCGTATCCTGCGGTGCGCACGGGTCGGGATGCTGCGGCATCCTTACCTTTTGATATTCCGCCATCTTATGTTCTTGAAAATTTTTTCAAAATCGGGCTTCACCGCGTCCGCGATCGGAAGCGGACGGGAATGACAGGCTGAAGCTTATCGCCGCGGACGATCTCTTCGATATATGACCCGCATACACGCGGTCTGTCAGAGGATCTGCGTGGCGGTCTGTGTTACATGCGGTGACGAATACCGCATTATACAGGGATACTCTGACAACCTGCTGAAGGAATGAGCATCGCCGCAAAGCACATCCGCACTCATCAGGCGAGCATGCCGATATAATCCTCTTTCTCCGACCAACGTATGATCCCTAGGTCGTTGGTCTTGGCTATGCTGCTCAATTCCTTATATTTCCTCTCTCCGAGCCCCTCGTCCTGGAGCATCAGGTAAATGTCCAGATCTTTACGTATCTCTCTTCTCATCAGAGCGTGAAATGACACATTATTCTTATCAGGATCGCGTATCGCCTGAAGGACGGTCTCCGAAGAATCTCTGTCCTTTTTAGGGAATAGGAAGTCTATGTCATACCTGACTCCGTTATTGCCGACCACACTATAATCTCTGAGAGGATACTTGTTCTTTGATTCTAACCACAGGGCGACCTCGTCTGAGAAGAACGACTGCACGATGCTGCGCGATGTCAGGTACAGACCGCCGATCTTCTGCAATGCGGTTATGAATTCCGTCTTCCTGGCCGGGAAGTCCTCTGGAAGAACGGATATGCTCAGTGTTCCGCCATTATTCCTTATGCTGTTGGAATTGATGATACTCTCCAAAAATGACTTCTGTTTCTCTGATTTCAACTCGCAGCCGGACATCTCTAGATCAGACAGGGTATATCCGTCGTCAGTAAGCTCCAGTTTATCTCCGACCTTCCTAACATATATCTGTATTCCGTCATTGTGCCTGTCAAGGAACGGCGTGTTTATCTCGGTCCACCCGGAACTGACGGTCTTCAGAACGGTATTGTCCTTTATCCATTTCACGTATTCATCTATCAGATCTGATGATTCGTTGGTGGTCATCATGGGAACAACGCTCTTTGTATAGATGGCAGATTTGATACATTACATTTGCCCAAGAACTCAACTGTTGTCTTCGCTGCGTCGCTCATGTCTGTGAATCCTTCCGGAGGGTATGCCCACCAGTCATTGTATCCTTCTCTGTAGAAGTGAATATGCGGCTCGCCAGGAAGGAACACCCTGCCGACACAGTCCGCGTGTATATGATAGAATGGATCTCTGGGACTGCACGGCGAGAGTACCCTTGGGTTCACATGTTTGCCGGCACCTACGTCGAGCCGCAAAAGCGGTATATTGACGCGACACCTTAGCTGATCTGTGTATCTCAATGCTATGTTGCCTTTGTTAAAATTGACAATGAACTTCTCCGCCTGATCCTCAGATTCAAGATCCATGGTAAAGTTGTTATGCACTTTAATGACAGTCGTGCCGACAATATCCTTCTTCATGTTAAGTAGACCTATGGCTTCCTCTCCGGTCAGCGTTCCTTTTACCAGTGTCATCTTCCCTGCCCTTCTCTGCCTGCTCCTCATTCAATTGCAGTATAAATGCTCGTCGATGTAATTTATATAACGTCACTTCCGCGTAATCGCCGCATCGAAAGATATCTTTATTAAACACAGAGCGGTTGCATTCACAAGGTGTGCCAATGGGAGAATGCAAAGTTACCGTGGACGCGGGCGTCTGTAAGATGGTTTCGGTGATAAACGCGAAGATGAACGAGGACGGGTACGTTGACGTGAAGATCGAAAGCCAATGCCCGAATGTGCTGAAATTATCATGGAGCCTCAAGCCTGAGTTCGCTTTCATGATCGTGGAGACGCCCATGATCAAAACGGACATATACAAACTTGCGAGCGAGGACCTTCCGCATACCGCCTGTCCTGTGCCGTCGGCAATTATAAAAGCAATAGAGGTGGCCGGCGAACTTGGAATAAAGCGGGACGTTCATATGACGATAGAGTGAACGTTACTGCGGTTGTGATAAATAGAATATAAAAAGGGGCTTGCGCCCCTTTGTGTTTATAATTTTACCGGGGTCACGTGAGCGTTGAGACCCAGGTCTTTTGCATCCATGCCCATCGCTATCCCGTACAGCTGCGATAAATGCAGCACCGGGAAATTGAAACCGGAGTCCTTCTGGCCCGCGTCGAACTGCAGATGACAGAACGGGCACACGTCGATTATCATCGATGCGCCGCCCTCCTTTATGTTCTCTAAGTTGGCTCTTGTCAGCTGCATCGCGTTCTCGCCGAACTGCGACCTCAGACCTCCGCCGGCGCCGCAGCACATCATCTTCTGCTTTCTGGGCATGCTCTCCGCTCCGACGGCGGCGATAAGCTCATCCAGCATCTTCGGGTTCTCCGGGTCGTCCAGTTTCTTGATCCCGCTCGGTTTCAGGAAGTGGCATCCGTAGAACGCCGCCGCCTTGTAGTCCAGGGGTTTCTTGACTGCTTCCTTTATTTTGTCAACACCGACGTCCTTGTACAGAACTTCGGCGAAATGCCTTACCTTCGTCCCGCCGCTGTATTTGAGACCTATCTCGGCGAGTATCTTATTCACGCTGTCCAGTAATTTCTTGTCCTCGTGCAGCTCGTGCGCCGCGTCGAACAATGAACCGTAGCAGCCGTTGCATATCGTCAGGATGTCCAGTCCCTCTTTCTCAGCGAGCGCGAGGTTCCTCGCCGCCGCCGCTAACCACGTATCTTTGCTGAACGATTTTATCACACCGGGAGCGGGACAGCAGCTCGCGTCCTTGAGGTCAACGAGCTCGACGCCCAATGCTTTGCATACGTCCCTTGTTGATCTCTCGATGCCCGGATATCTCAGAGGTGCGATGCATCCTAAGAAAAACGCATATTTTGCCATCAGACCACCAGCTTGTTGAATCCCGTGAGTTCGAGAATCTTATCGAAGTCCGCTTTCGCCTTTGCGTCGACCATGACCGTCGGAGGGCTCTCCGGAAGGCCCAGTTCCTTTCTGAGCGCTTTGATCTTGTCGTTGTTATCGACGGTGTGACCAACTTTTATCAGATTGGCGGCCACTTTTTTGTGTCCTTCGTACAATTTACCGTTTGCGACGGCTATGTTCCTTAACGCGGTGACGATGTCAACGATCTTCACATCGCGCGGACATCTCTCCGCGCATGTGTAGCACGTTGTGCAGTGCCAAAGGTCCTCGCTGTTTATCGTCTCATCTTTCAGTCCCAGCTGAGCGGCCCTCATGAGCTTCCTGGTCCTGTACGCCATGTACTTGCCCGAAGGGCAGCTGGCGGTGCAGGTACCGCACTGGAAGCACTGCATGATACTGGAGCCGCCGCTTGCGGCTATCTCTTCCGTAAATGTCGGTGCCGGTGTTACCATAGTATTACCTGGAACACGTGAGCGTTGTTTTTGTATATAATAAGGAATGCTGTTTTCAGAGGAGTATTGCCGTATACAGCAATACCATATCATTCAGCAATACCATTCTCTTTCCGCCGTGCTGTTTCCTTTTCAGCTGCACCGTTCCGTTATCAGCTGTGCTGTTTCCTCTTCAGAAGCTCGTTCACCAACCTTTCGATATCTTCGGACGTCTCACGATACACAGCAAGTATCGAATGTCTGAGCAATGCCGGATCTGTGGAACTGCGTAATTTTATGTTCTTCCTCATCAGAAGGACATCATCCACGAAAAAACTCTTGCCGGAATTGATAAGGTCATTCAAAGATAACGTCTCCGAATCTATTGTGTATTCTTTACTGATCGAATCCAAATGCCTGAACGCTATCCTCTGCGCTCCGTAACGATACCTGATGTATGACGTTCCCTTATCGATATGCACCATACCCATCTGGCCTATCTCCTGCCATTGTAACGCAGCGTCATCAAGAACATGAACGGGATCATCCAATATGACGACGTCAACGTCATCCTTTCCGAGCGATCTCATATTCATGCCGTCGTCGGATATCACAAGATCGGCGTCCGTGCCTGTTGACGAAAGCGCCGACATGAGAAGCTCCTCCGTCACCGGGGAACAGGCGACGGTGAACCTTCTTTCCGATGATAGCCTGATATCGGCAAGCCGCACGGACCTTAATATCTCGATCCCGTGCTTCGTAAGAACGGAACCTCTGGGCGTTGCCTTTATCAGAGGTTCACCGGTGACGGAACCCATCTCCCTGATATGCCGGTACGCCACCGATGCCGATATATTCAGCATCCTTGCCGCTGCGTTAATGCTTCCGCTTTCGTTCACCGCGTTCAGGACATCAAGCTGCCTTTCCGTTATCGTTCTCCCGCCGGACGCCGCGACCGCCTTTATCCTTATTTTTTCCACGGTACGTTATCGCATGCTGCGTATTTAGAGATGAAGCAACGGGTCCCGCCGGCCCTCGGAACCTATATAGCGGACCACGGTGCTGGCGATGCTGTATGAGCTGTGATGGAAAGCTGTCGGACACCGTGCTTATCATTGGATTGGGAAGCCCGATAATGTCCGATGACGCGATAGGTCTGAGGGTTGCTGACGCGATAGCATCGATGGACCTGCCGAACGTTGAAACGAAACAGGAGGCCATAGGCGGCCTTGACATCATCCCGATAATCTCAGGGTACAGGAACGTGATCATCGTCGATGCGATACAGACCGGCGCATACGAGCCTGGGACGGTAATAATATTCGATCCCGATGATATTGAGCATACTGTCGCGAACGCGTCGGCGCATGAGATGAATCTGGCGACGGCAATGCGCATCGGAAGGCAGCTCGATCCCGACGGCATGCCCGAGACGGTGAGATTCGTTGCGATAGAGGTATCGGACATCATCACGGTAAGCGAAGAAATGACCGACGCCGTCGCGTCGGCATTGCCTGATGCGGTGAACGCCGTTCTGAATATCGTGGACGAAATTCAGAGATCGATCTGATCTGTTGTCATCTTTGACAGTTCTTTTGTCCTCTTTCCGTACACGGCGATGTTCAGCTTCTTTGCATTGATGACATCCTCGGCCACTTTCATGACATCCTCTTCCGTGATGCGGTCCAGAGCGTCAAGGTCGTTAGTGAACGGCTCCGCCTTTCCGGTAAGCATGAACGTCTTCGTCATCCTGTACAACCTGCTGTCGGTGGACTCCATCTTTCTTACGGTGGCGCCTTTCAGAAGGTTTCTAGCCATGTCAAGCTCTCCTTTGCCGAGACCTTCGTCGCGCAGCTCCTTCATGGCCGCGGCGGCGGTCATGATAGCGGCGGACGCGTTATCTTCCGTTGAGGACATGAACGCTGCCATCGAGCCGGCGTCGGAGTTTTGATCTATGGTTGTGAATATTGAGTATACAAGCGCCTTCTCTTCTCTTACTCTCTGGAACAGCCTTGAGCTCATCCCGGCGCCGAGTACCGCTGTGAGAAGCTTCAGCGCCGCCCTGTCCGGATGATCCGCCGGATAGGCATGAAATCCCATCCCCGTGTACGTATGATCCCCTTTTCTGGGAAACAGCCTGTACGCGGAACCGGTCATCACCGGCCGCTTCCTTGATATTTTCTTCACGGTGCCTATGGGATCGAACGCGTCCTGCGCCCATTTCTTTACATCATTTCCGTCAACGCCACCGCATGCGATCACGGCGATGTTCGGATGCTTGTACCTTTCTTCGAAGTACGCCCTCAGATCGGATGCGCGTAACGATGATACAATGTCAGCTTCGCCCGCCTCGTTCTGCGACAGTTCGTGACCGTCCCATAACGTCTCCGCGAACAGTTTGTGAATATATGAATCGGGATCGTTCTCCCACATGCTTATCTCCTGGAGAACGATCTTCTTCTCCAGTTCCACGTCATTCTCGGATATCAGCGGTTCCGTGCATATGTCCGCCACTAATTCTTTGGCCACGTCCGCGGTATCCTTTAGCGTTATCCCGTAAAATGCGGTCATCTCCTTGGACGTGAACGCGTTCATCTCCCCGCCGGCGCCCTCCATCTCCTTGGATATCTGAAGCGACGTTCTTTTTTTGGTACCTCTGAACACAACGTGCTCCAGTAAATGGGATATGCCGCCTGTCTCCTTTTTCTCATCTCTCGATCCCGTTCCGACGGCGACCATGAACCCTGCGCTCATTGTTCTTATGTTCTCGGTCACGACGGGTATCCCCGCGTCCGTATGCTTTAATGAAATATTGTTCACGCATGCGTAACGTTCGGTGTATTAATATGATTTACATCATATCGTGACATATGACAGGGTTCGCCGTGCACAGGTACAAAGATATCAGTTGGAGCGATCCGATAGCGGTGGTCGGTTTTCCAAGCATAGGGCTGGCCAGTTCGATCGCCGCCAACTTTCTGGCAAGATCGTTAGAGCTTGAGGTCGTCGGCGCCATAAGTTCGCCTGAGTTCCCTCCGTACGCGGTGGTGCAGAACGGCGTCCCGTACCCTCCGATAAGGCTGTACGCCGGCGAACGTAATTGCGACGAGGACGGTATGAACTGCGATGGTCTTATAGTTGTCACATCGGAGTTCATGCCCAAGATCGAGCAGCACCATCCGCTCGCCGTCACGCTTCTCGACTGGTTCGCCGAGAATAACGTGAAGACGGTGATATGCCTCGAGGGCATACCTTTCTTTGATACCGACTCGGGGATACTCGGCGTCGGGTCGACGCCTTCGGCCAGCGAGATAATGAAAAAATATTCCATCGAGAGGCTGGAGGACAGCCTCGTGAGGGGGACGTCCGGTGTGATGCTGTACGAGGGCGCGATGCGGAACATGGACGTTCTCGCGATACTGGGACCTGCGAGAACGGACATGCCTGACCCGAGGGGCGCCGCCAAGCTGATGGAGCCGCTGGCGAGAATGCTTCCCGAACTGAAGATAGACACCGAACCGTTATACAAGGAGGCGGAGGAGATCGAGAAACGTATGGACTCGAACTCGCCGTCACTGGGAACGGGCAACAAAGATTTCCTTTACGGCTGATGCCGCGGCGAATGCCTGAGAATAGGAAATACGGCAGGACCGTGGAAGCATTTATAAGTCGGTTCTGCGGATTACGTTCCGGAGGTATCCGATGTTCGACAGCGCCGTTCTGGACAGTATCATTGAAAGGATCGTCAGCGGGTTCTCTCCTGATAAGATCGTCATATTCGGGTCTGTGGCCAACGGCACCGCCACCGCCGACAGCGATGTCGACATTCTTGTTGTAATGAGCACGGAGTTATCATATTACAGAAGGTCTGTGCCCATCCGGGTGGCCATGAGGGGCATTCCTGTCGCTATGGACATATTTGTCCTGACGCCCGAAGAGTACGAAAGGCTCAGAAACGACGAATCATCGTTCGCCAGCGAGATATCAAAGACGGGAGTTGTGGCTTATGAGGCCTAAAGCATCAGATTATGCGGATAAGGCGATGAGCGATCTCATGACCATGGACATCTTGAGATCACACAAGGACTATCCCAAGGATTCTCTTTGCTTTCATGCACAGCAGTATGCCGAGAAGATGATCAAAGCAAAGCTCGCAGAGATGGGAGCGACCCCGCCCAAGGTTCATAACCTTCTTACGTTGCTGGAGGCATTTCCAGATTCCCCTGACATCCTTCGGGCAGTTGAGATCGCCGGCATATTGGAATCATATGCGGTGGATGTGCGGTATCCTGAAATGGACAAGGACAAGATATCCGAAGAAGAAGCGGAGATTGCTTATGAATCTGCCCTCGAGATACCGTATCTCATCGGTCTGTACAAACGGTAGAGATACTGCTGACGGCGGCAAACGTTAAATCTGCGGCTGTGATGGCGTTGTCATGCGTCTGATACCCAATGAGTTCTTTGTCGCGTCCGCGAGCGCTGTAAGCGCCGTGTCAGATCTGAACGCATTCGATAAAGCTCTGATAAAGATGGGCATAGGCGAACAGAACCTGGTCCCCGTGTCGTCCGTCATACCCGCCGGAGCGAAGGAAGTTAACGCTAAAGAAATGCCCATGGGCGCCGTGACGCACTGCGTCCTTGCGCAGATACGCGGTTCCGATAATGAAACGATATCGGCAGGCATCGCATACGCATTCAGGAAGGACGGCAGCGGCGGTTACGTGGCGGAAGGCCGGGCGCACGGTCCGAAGACCGAGCTCGCTGAAACGCTTATCAAAAAAATGAACGAGATAGCGGAAAGCCGCGGCGTTGAGCTTCGTGACATAAAAATCCTGACGGAAGAGCTGACCGTCCCGAAGGGGCACTACGGCGCATGCGCCGCCGCTTTGGTGTTCACCGGATATGAATGATATGTACGGCATTGTGATATGCAAGAAATGTGAACGGAAACGCATCGCCGATCTTTCGGCGGAGACGACGGCATGCCCTTACTGCAGCGCCGTGTCTCACATCGATAAAATGACAATACTCTTCACCGACGCCGATCAGAGCGCCGTCAGAGAAGTTTTTGAGAATATCGACTCGTCAAAATATCCTGAGCCCAGGAAGAAAAGTACGAACGATCCCGATCCTCTGTCAACGCTTGTTTACGAGTACGAGCACACAACCGGAAATGCAGAAAAGCTCATCGTTCTGGCTGAAGGTCTCACAAAGATCAAAGGAACGTTCACTCAGGACGATATCGAAGAACTTTTTCCCGGCGAAGGAAAAAAGATGATGAAGATGATGATATCCGGCGATATCATCATCGAAACTGAATATGAAAGATATAAAGCGGTATGATCAGCGCGGGATGTCCTTCCTGCTCTTGCCCTCCGCTCTGAGCACTTCCCTTATCACTCCCGGAAGCCTCATGTACACCGTCTTGTAGAAATATCCGACGGAGAGAAGGAACGAAAGTATGAGGAACGCGTATATCGTCAGCTCGGAATTCCCGGCGAACACCTGCGACATCAGCAGCTGATATGCAACGCTGATGATCAATGCCTGCAGGAGGAACTCAAAAGGCCTTCGCCTTGCGATGCCCTCGCCTATGGTCATTCCCGTCGCCGAGTGCAGTATCACCGTCTGCACGGCTATGACCGCGAAAACTATCCATGACGCGATGTCCATCCCGCTCTCCAGCAGCTCGTCCGCCCATGTCGAGACGTAGAACATAAGACCGAAGGCGAACGCGCCGCCTATCCCTATGCCCAGACCGAAACCGTAGAACATCGTGTCCGACTTGCCGTGATATCTCTTCAGGTTGAGGACGACAAGCTTCGCCAGCTCGAAGACCATCGCGAACAGTATCGCGATGAGGATGGATGACCAGCTCTCCTGGAAGAATGTGTAGAATGCGAATATCACCGTCCCCGCTATCAGGCCGACGGTGAAAAGACCGAAGAACGACGGGTCGCTGAAGAATGGCTGTTCCACCGCGGGATACGTGTACTTCCTGAGAACGAAGTACATAAGGAATAACGCCGCGCCGAGGCCTATGGCCGCGGCGATGACCATGTTCATATCCATACGGACGGTTAAGCGCGGTCCGTTAATAACTGTTATCCCGAACGCATCATCTTATCATAATAATGAATGACCATGCACGACCGTTCGCATTTGCCGCACGAGTCGCATCTCCTCGGGTTCACGGTCAGTCCGTCTTTTATCTCTATAGCCTTCCGGGGACACTTTTTCATGCATATTCCGCATGATGTGCACAACTGCGACCTCAGCAATGCCTTCACAGATCTTTCGAACAGCTGTTCCGCGTCCGCCGCATTCCCTGATGTGACCGATACCTGACCGCCTCCGAATAGCTTCGCCGTTCCTTTTTTCGTTCTCAGCAACGCAATTTCAAACTCATCGGAATATTTTACGTCGCCGATCGTGCGGAGCGCATCAGCGACACATGAGAAGTCGCGCGACCTCGGTATCGAGACGACCGCTTCCATTGAGAAACCGCCGGCGGCGCATGGTGATGCACCTTTCAGCATCCTCACGGACATCTTTCCCGGCGCCTTCGGCGATATCTTAACGTTAATGTCCTCAGCCAGCCTGATCATTTTGGGCGGAAGCACCTTCCATCTCCAGAATCCCATGTCAACGTATTCATTCGGGAGCCCATGCTCCGATGCATATTCCCTGAGATACGAATCCCATTCTTTATGCATCTCAGGATGCGTCCGTTCAGTGATGTCCCATTCGCCGGCGAGACATGATGCGCACAGATAGCATCCTATGCGTTCCATATCGTTCTCGTACAGCCGGTTATAAGAAAGCCGTTTCATCCAGATATACGCCCATACGTCCGCGGCGGTCCACTTTCTTATTGGATTCAGCGTTATCTGACCGGGGACGAACGGATTGTCGGAGACGAATTCCGTTCTCGAGCGGGAGAATGATTCCAGTGCCCTGTTCCCTTCAACGGTTATCGTACCTTTGGGGAACTTTTTTTCTATGAGCTCTGCGGCGGGCGCCAGCTTGCATACTTTGCAGCACCATCTGAAATCCTTTGCGGGCGGGCCGAATGTATCTACGTTATCACGGAACGCGGTGCCGGCGTCCGCCTCATGCAATTTTAATTTCATCGATCTTGAGAATTCGCGGACGTAGTTCACCGTCTCGGGAAATTCTATGCCGGTGTTCACGAACAGCAATTCCGGTTCTGTCACGTTCATCGTCACTCCGAGAGCGGCAAGCGAATCCTTCCCTCCTGAGAAGGAGACTGTCACCTTCTCCTTCCTTTTTTTCACGAACGATCTTATTTCACCGGCGGCGGCGCTCTCCATTTCTTTCAGGTACAGTATGTTGGCGTTGACGAACGTCCTTCTGTCCGACGCCGGGGACAGCACCGTTCCTGACGGGACGGCGAGGTCGCGCACCTTTACGGCCTTCTCCGCTTCTCTGATATTTTCGCTGTCCGTGAGAGCGATACCGTGGCCGATCTTTCTGCCTTTTTTTATTATCAGCGGATCGCCTTCGTTGAAATCCCCGGTGACGCTTACGATATCCTTTCCGGGGATGTTCTTTCCTTTGAGATGCCCCGTAACGTTTCCTATGGTGATGATGTTCTTATCCGCTTCCGGTGCCAGCAGTTCGGCGCCGGCCTGTCTTAATTCTAACGCTAAACATTTGCGTTCTATGTCATATCTGAGAACAGCGATCACGGCGCCGTTCGCTATAACTTCGTCCGTTCTGTCATCGCCCGGTATCTTGTTGAAGAACACCATCCTTCCGTCGATGATCGACGATGTTCCGAAATGCTTTCTGAAAAGTGATGTAAGCGACGAATGTCCGCCGTCCATGCACGGCCGTATGTCGCCGGGGCTGTTGATGATGAACTCTCTGGGCGGCGATGAGCATGATACGCACGTTTCGCCCATGATCAGCGTTCCGCACCTGTCGCACCATCTTTTTATCACTTTTCCGTGCGATATGTTCTCCTGAGCCACCGTTTGCCATGTTGGTATCAATATTTATGGATTGTTTTATTACTCAGAATGAAATCAAGTGACCGCGTGTGAAGCATATGAGAACGATATATCCGTCCGCGGGGGCAAGATACAGTTCCGTTGAGCTGAGACATATAGCGATATCCGTGCTTGTGCTCTCGGTCGCGTTCACAATAATGTTCTACCGCGGCGGCAGCGATATCGGCGTGTTCGCGTTGCTCGGGATATCGGCCGTCATCGTATGCGCGAGCTTCGTCGCCCATGAGATGGCGCATAAGTTCGTGGCGCAGCGCTACGGGGCATGGGCCGAATACCGTATGTTCCCGTTCGGATTGATGATAGCATTGTTCATGTCGTTCTTCGGCATAATATTCGCCGCGCCCGGTGTCGTCTACATAAGAGGGAACATAAACACGGAAATGAACGGGAAGATCAGCGCCGCCGGTCCTGCTGTGAATATCGTCATAGGTGTGATATCCGTGATGCTTGCCCTCCTGACGGACGGTATCATATCATCGATACTGTGGATAATGGCAACAATAAATGCATTCTTCGCCGTGTTCAACATGATACCGGTAATGCCGTTCGACGGTTCCAAGGTGTATAAGTGGAATGTTTACGTTTATCTCATGATGTTAGCGGCCGCCGTTGCTTTGCTTGCCGCAGCATGGTTCCTCTGATTCACATGAACTCTTTGCACGGGTATCTCAGGTTTCTCAGAATGGAGCCTTCCCACTGTTCCAGCTTTCCCGGATTGAGGATGTTGTTGGGGTCCATCGCCTTCTTGATCGCTTTTATTGTTTCCAGTTCGGTTCTCCTCTCTTTCTGGAAATCCGGTGCTTTTGATATCCCTACGCCGTGCTCTCCGGTAACGCTGCCGCCTAACGCCACGGTAACATCAAATATCTCGCTCACCGCCTTCTCGCCGCGCTTCCAGTCGTCCGCTGACAGCGGGTCAAGAAGCATCTTTGTGTGCAGGTTACCATCGGCGGCGTGGCCGTACGTCGCTATGACAACGTCATACTTCTTCGCTATGCTCTGATATGCGGTCACGGCGTCCGGTATCTTCGATACTGGGACGACCATGTCGTCCGCGAGCGATACCGACGAATATCCGGGTTTCAGTGAGCTGAGGGCGACCATCACGGATGAGCGGGCATTTGACCATTTTGCTATGAGCGCTTTGTCATGGGTTGCCGTCACCTGCGTCGCACCGACACTTTTTGCGACTTCCTCCACAACTTTCAGTTCTTTGTCAACTATCTCCGGTTCCCCGTCGACCTCGATTATGCACAATGCCTGGCAGTCCGGCAGAGGATTCTTAAGAGCGGTGTTCACAGCTTCGATACTGACGCGGTCCATTAATTCGCATGCCGCCGGTATCAGCGGTTTCGCTATCAGCGCGGAAACGCACCTTCCCGCGTCCTCCGGTGAATCGAACGCCGCGAGGACGGACGCCGCGGCCTTCGGCTTTGTCGTCATTTTAAGTATCACTTCAGTTATCACACCGAGCGTCCCCTCGCTTCCGACGAGCAGCCTTGCCAGCTGATATCCCGATGAGTCCTTTATTGTCTTTGTTCCCGAATGAACGATATCGCCGTTCGCTTTGACAAATGTCAAACCCAATACAAAGTCACGTGTGGCGCCGTACTTCACCGCTTTCATTCCCGATGCGTTCAGAGCCACCATGCCGCCTATCTGAGCGGCTTCGGCGCTCCCGGGCGACGGAGGAAATTGAAATCCGTATTTCCCGATCGCGGCGTTCACATCGTTGTACACGCATCCCGCTTCGACGATGCACCACATGTCACCGACGCTTATCTCTTTTATTTTGTCCATCCTGCTCATATCGAGGACGATACCGCCTTTTATCGGGACGGCGGAACCGCATAATCCCGTCCCGGCGCCCCTGGGCACCACGGGTATCTTCCCGGCGTCGGCGATCTTCATTATCTCCGACACCTGCTCGGTCGTCCTGGGCTGTATGACTATATCGGGAGAATTGTGAAAGATCGACGCGTCGAAACCGTACGCATACCTGTCCGCGATATCCGTTGAATATCCTTCCTTTCCCACTATTCTTTCGATTTTCTCAACGATCCCTTTGTCCATACGGTCCACCGGCCATCATTATTGTGGTGTGATATTTTAAATTATACTTTTAACACCTCTTTTGTATACCTGAATACTTTGGAAAAAAAGCATGGACAGATTCATAAACTGTGATTGTATTATTCGTTCCGATATTATGGGATTCAGGATCATTCTTCTCGGCCCTCCGGGATCGGGCAAGGGTACGCAGGCTGAAAAGCTGAACGACGACCTCGGACTTATCAGGCTGTCCACGGGCGATATGTTACGGGAGGCTGTTCGTGACAAGACGGCATTGGGCATGATGGCAAAGGAGTACATGGACAAGGGCGCTCTCGTTCCGGACGATGTGGTCATAGGACTTATGAGAGAAAAGATCACGTCCCTGAAGGAAGGTTTCGTTCTTGACGGATTTCCCAGAACGGTGCAGCAAGCGGATGCGTTAAGCGAGTTCGTTGACATCGACCACGTGATCAATCTGGACGTGGACGATGAGGAACTGGTGAGCAGGCTTACGAAGAGACGTTCCTGCCCTGACTGCAACGTTGTCTTCCACTTACTGTACAAGCCGCCCATGAAGGACGGGATATGCGACAAATGCGGTGCGGCGCTCTACCAAAGGAGCGACGATACTGAAGGAACCGTAAGAGAAAGACTGAAAGTTTACCGCGAGAACACATTCCCGCTGATCGAATATTATGACAAAAAGGGAAAGCTCGTGGACATTGACGGAAGCGGCGACATAAACGAGATATACGAGGCCATCGAGGCCTCGCTCTGAACTTTTTATGTATGCCTCCCCGTGTCCGAAGGAGATTGAGGTCACAGTTCGCAGAAACCATCTTACGTATCGAAAATACGCAAGATAATATGTATGATAATAGGTAAGATATTTGAATAATAAGTTTTTCTCAGGATGCCTTATAACAAAAGATGGAGATATGTTCTCCGACACAGGTGATAGAATATGTCTGAGCCCGCGGCGATGCGCGAAATTCATGAGATACGCGAGAGGATCTACGAGGAGACGAAGGACATGTCGCCGGAGGAATATTCTGAATACTCGATGCGCAAAAGCAAAGAGAACGAAATTTCGATGCTTAAGATGGGTTTCAGGCTTGTGCCTGTGGAAGGTGTGCCGGGGCACATGCGTCTTGTACGTTTGTGAATAGGGAGCGAGCTTGAGCGGGATCAATGAGGATGTCTCACTCTGTGCTTTATGAAATGCCCCTGCCCCGTTGCAGAAGTATCTGATATGATCGCTCAGATGCGGTGCGCGCGTATCAGCGATGACGCATCGGGGAGCGATCTCAGTTCCCGTTTCGTTATCAGGTCGCCCGTCGGCGCCTTCATATCATCGCTTATCTCATCGGCCGGCGCCGGATAACCGTCGGATACCATCATAACGTCATTCCATTCATTTCCGATGTGCGATATCTCGATACCATCGGCGGCAATCTCGCTGATCTTATTGCCGCCTGATGATACGAAAAGCTTTCCGCCGTTCACGCTGCATACCGTGAGATCTTTGGCGGCGAAGGCCGCNACGGATGCTTTATAACATGCGTTATCATTCTTTTTTGTTATCTCTTTGTTCACTTTCGACAAACATTTTCTTAAGATGCCTTCGGCCGGCCTTTTTGTGATATCGTATCTCATGATCATGTTCATGAACATCTCCGACGCCTTATCGGCCGCTTCTCCTGTGCGGGGATCGCACGCTTCGAATATCGCAAAAACGCAGACATGACCTTTGGTCAGCCTCATTCCTTTCAGATTGAGCGTTGCGTTCTGCATCGTCAGTCTCACCTGGCCGTTGGCCATCATGAGTATGCACACTCTATCGGTGTTCTCTTCAAGCATTCCGGACTCGGATATCCACGATACCGACAGGTCCTGCGACCTTACGGAGCCGGCGATCTGCTGTTCCTTGGGTGCCATCGTTCTGAGATACAATATACAGTATTTCTAACCGCCAGTCGCGCTTCGCCTTAGTAATATAAAAATGGGACGGGGCCGACAGCAAGTGCCACCAGGTTCCTCTGTCAAACCCGCTACAGCGTGGCATTGTTTAAAACTTGACGCAAAATTTTTATACGTAACCCAGCGTTGCTGTTTTGTGCGTGGCTCGGACAATCTCTGCACCGACCAACCGCAGGGACCGGCACGCGCAAATTTATTTCTTCTCGGGAACGTTATATCCGATCGTTGCCTGTCTGCATTCGCTTTGAGTATTCTCAAGTCGCATTTCGTGCGCGCGTACGAACCATAACTGCACCACCTTGTATCGGAGGAGTGAACCCGAACTACCAATTCTCTGCCACGATCTTTTTCACTTCATCGACAGATATGCCGTAGTAGTTCGCCAGCGGGCGCGTTGATGTCGGATGGATCTTACGTATTGTGACGATGTCGGCATCACGGTCGCTCAGACCCTTTGCCTTCATGATAGGGAATATTCTGTCGTACTTTTCCTTGTATTGCTCAGGGGTGAGGTGTACCGTCATAAAATTACCTTCTTTTGACGGAATGGGGGCCTATTTTTATACTTTTGCTCTTTTTGCTTTTTGTTTTGATCTGGAGATTCTCTCAATGAAGAACATAAAGACATGCTTCGGGCTAAAGACGGCATTTCTTTCACACTCGGAGACTTTATCATCACAGTAAACTATGAAAGAACACGGATAATTGGAATGGGCCAAAAAGAAACAACGAGAACGAAAGAGCATTATCAAAGAATGCTAAAATATGAATGAGGCCGTGACCGACATACCGTCGGCCACGCACCTATCGACGGTTAGCTATGTCAAATATAAAAGACCATCTCAAAGTTGCATCTCGTGCGCGCGTGAATTGCAGCTCGATGTTTGTAGCATCAGAATGACTGTGGACAGTTTTTTTATAATAGCTACAGTGATATGTAGATGCTCTGGGGTAAAACCCCTCCCCTCAGGATGGGTCCCTCGGCACTTATCCTTTCTTCCAATGTCTTTTGGCTGGGTCTTTCAGCGCTTTTTCTGTGGTAAGGTCTGTTTTCTCGACATCTGCCTTTAGAGTTGTGTCTCGTGCACGTGAGTTGTGGCCTATGATGCGATCGCCGCAGGATCTTTCGGAATTCGGACAGGAATTTCGGTATATGACGATATATGCAACGCATGGCTGGTCAGAGACAGTTTTTTTATACAGTTATACAAATATGACGCTCAGACGTAATCCCCCGGTATGTCCCGTCTAAATCGAGACCCCGGGGTTGTCCTACTCAAGTTACGCCTCGCACATGCGTATCCAACCGCCAGTCGCGCTTCGCCTTGCAGAATATAAATTATGTGAGTGGCCAGTGATAGCAAGACCCGGCAGGCCATATAGCCACCAATGATACAGTCCGGCGATCATATTTAAATTTTAATGATTGTCTGTTCGGAGCGCTTTCGTCTCTGACTGTGAGGATGACCTCTTTTCAAAACACAGGAGAAACAAGCGGACGAAAGAACTGAGCGGAAAATAGGATCGGACTCTCAGCAAGTGCCAAGAGTTACCCAGGTCGGTGAATGTTACGCACATTGAATAAAAGAAACCATCTGAAGGAAGATCCTTATTTTGAGGATCACGGGACAATTCCCGGCGGTTGTTGATCCGTGCTTTTTAAGATTCGAGGTGCTGCGTTTCGCCTTGTGCGCGCGGGTCGCAGCTCTCCCGGAAATAAACATTACAAAAGACACCATTGCCGGGGATGAACAACCGTTTGCGACTGAGTGTAAACCGTCTGAACGAAAATAAGGGCTCATGATAAATTGCAGACAAAGAAGAGAACAGACAAAATTTGAATGAGACCGGGCCACCAGCAAGTGCCAGATAGGCGATCGGTCAGCATTCTTGATGACAACACGAATATATTAAGTCACGGCTCGCCGGACGCAGTGCTATTTCTGTGTTTTCTTATAATCCTTCGGTCGCTGTTCTTATTGTTCCTGATCCTGATCCATAGTTCTTTCCGGGATCCGACGGAAATTATTAAAAAGCGGAGCGTATTAGGCGGTCTCACAGCCTCGTAGTGTAGTGGTCAATCATGTGAGACTCTGGATCTTGCGACCGCAGTTCGAATCTGCGCGAGGCTACCTTTCCCTATCTGGTCCGCTCTGTTTTTGCTCTTTTGAAAGCTTGTCCGTGATATCGTGAACCGCTTTCCTTATCTCGGGGATACGTTCCTTTTCAAATTTTGGATTGTCCTTGAACCATTTCACGTTCAGCGGTGACGGATGAGGCATCACGTACGCTTGTTTTCCGTTTATCTTCTGATCGCTGAACACGAGATCGGTGAAATTCTCTTTGGGAAAGAAGAAGTCCGCCGCCGCTTTCCCTACGAGTATGAATATCTCGTTGTTCACAACCTCTATCTCACGCCTCAGCCATTTCTGAGCGCATATCCTCGGCGGAGGGTTATCGCCTTGTCCTTTCGATTTACCGGGATAGCAATGGCCCACGGACGTTATGTAGAATATATCCGGATCGTAGAACGTCTCATCGGAGATCTTATACCACTCGCCTCTTAATCTTCTGCCGCTTATGTCGTTGAACGAACGGCCTGTGTTATGAACGTGTATTGACGGTGCTTGGCTCACCTGCATTATCTTTGCGCATGAGTTTCCCATTGTTACGGGACGCGGTTCAAAACCGAAAAGTTCCCTGCATTCCCTGCATCTCAGCAGTTCCGATCTGAGCTGTTCGAATTCGTCCACACATCAGTAAACGAACACCAATATTTGATTTGGGGTATGAAATTGTCATTTCGGACTTTTTGTATGCACCCCTGCAGGCGGGTGATTTTGATGCAGGAACTGTACCGTGCATAGCACTGTTACAAAAAAAATAATCGGTGTGAAGTTGTGTTACGGATATATTTATATCCATCGGCCTCTTTTAAGCCTGAAATCAAAACATTCACATGGTGATGGCATGGATTTTGATAAAAGGTTACAAACACTTGTGGAAGCGAATACCCCTGTGATCCAAATAATCAGTTATGAGACGCTTCGTGTACATGCATCTCTTATGAAGGTCTCGAAAAATACATCGCTCGAACCGTATATCTGGAATCTGACCGAAGGTCTCAGGAGATACGAAAATAAGAAGATAAGAATTATAGATGCGGAAATGGGACCGGGCGATGTTCTCGACTGGTACGCGGATCCCGATAATAAAAAAATGATTCTTCTTTTAGAAGACTTCCACCCGTTCATCACAAAGGAAAACCCCAAAATAATAAGCAGAATACGCAACATTTCGCGCAAAATCTCGCTTGGAGAACTCAAAGAAAGAGTACTTATAATTTCTCAGCCGGCGCCCCATCTCCCAATTGAATTGGAAAAGGATGTTCAAATTCTCCATTTGCCTCTTCCGGAAAGAGAGCAGATAAGAGATATAATGAGCACAGTCAAAGATCAGTTCGGTCTAGATGACCGAAACTATGATGAATCACAGCGACTGATCGATGCTGCTCTCGGTCTGTCGACGTCGGAGGCATGGTCCGCATATGCGTGCGCGGTTGTTGAGAGAAAGATGCTGACCGAGGAGGAAATACCATTGGTTTCCGCTGAGAAAGAACAGGTTATCCGTAAACGCGGAAATCTGGAATACTATCAGCCTCAACAAAATCTTAGCGATATCGGAGGACTCAACCGTCTTAAGGATTGGCTGAAGAGAAGAGAAAAGGCATTTACACAGGATGCACAAAACTTCGGTCTTGAGCCTCCCAGGGGAATAATGCTTCTGGGCCTCCCCGGAACAGGAAAAAGTTTGGCTGCAAAGGCCGTTGCGAACGCCTGGAAGTTACCGCTTCTCAGACTTGACATGGGGCGCGTCTTTGGGGGCATTGTCGGCCAGTCAGAAGAGAACATGAGGTCTGCATTGAATGTTGCAGAAACGCTGGCGCCCTGCATATTGTGGATCGACGAGATCGAGAAAGGAATGTCGGGCATGCAAAGCTCCGGCGCAACGGACGGCGGAACTACGGCGAGGGTCTTGGGGACGTTCCTGACGTGGATGCAGGAAAAAAAGAAGCCAGTGTTCGTTGTGGCCACGGCGAATAACATCGCACAGCTGCCCCCTGAACTATTAAGAAAGGGACGCGTCGACGAGATATTCTTTGTCGATCTGCCTGATCAGATGGATCGCAAAGAAATAATTGAGATCCATCTGAAAAAGAGGAAGAGGAAAGCATTTTCGAACAAAGATATGGAAAAATTGGCGAATATTTCGAAAGGATATACCGGCGCAGAACTGGAAGAAGCCATAAAAGAGGCTATGTACCGGGCATTCGATAAAGGACATGACATAGGGCCGTCCGATGTAGAAGGAGCCATCAGAGATACGACGCCTCTGTCTAAAACAATGAGCGAAGTGATCAAACAGACAAGAGAGTGGGCGAACGGCCGTGCCGTGCTTGCAAGCGACAGGGAACCCGAAGAATTGATCATGAACGAAGAAAAGACAGTGCGTCTGCCACAGGAATCATATAACCCGTTCGTGAAGGACTGATGCCCGATGAGCGGGCCCGATGCTAAGAAGTTGCCGTGGTGCCCTAACGGATTCTTTGTCGCGATGGCGGGCGACGATGATGCGAAGAAGATGTTCGAGGAAGCCGATTTGAACCTACTCGGTTATATGAAATATCTCAAAACAGCAATAGAATATGCAAAGGACCGAAGAGTAAAATGCAACATAAGATTAATGGACGAACCCAAATACCGCCTTTCATCAGAAGACAGACTGTTCCGCTTGATCCCGCATACGAGAATAGAACTTTCAATATCGAATGAAGATTGGTCGGATATAGACGAAGGATCTGTAGAGAAGATAATAAATTATGGCGGAATAAAAATCGGCGACAGGATAACCTTCGGTGAATTGGACAGCTTCGGAGAAATTGAGATAAGTAATGATAATTACAGGAACGTATCAGGAAAATATCAACTGAAGCTATCGGAAAAAAGCGTCAGATGGAAAAACACCGAACTGTTCCTGCGAAATCCGCCTAAAGTGGACCCGAAAACGATCAAAAAATTATCCAAGGACGGCCGTTCCTTCAATTTTGAACCCGTCGACAGAAAAAATTCACCGAACGTGTTTGAGATATTCGGAGTAATAGAAGGAAAAAGAATAGAGGCGGACGGCACACCGATCGAGTTCACAGTGATAGAAAAATTCAGAGAAGGAGACGTCGGGTCCAAATTCAACTTTAAAGAATTAGACGGGGAGATGTATGTCATTTCTTCAGTCATGCCTGACATCCCCAAGGCACAGACGGAGGACGTCACGGAGAGCATATTGAAAACCATGGATCCCGAGCATCTTTTTATGAATGGTGAGCCACTCAGTTCATACGGCATCAGGCTCGAGGAAGAGACACTGGTCGGCGAGACCAACCGAAAATTACAATCTAAAACAGTCACTTGGAACGAGATGCCGGAATGGAGAATAAACATCAGAAAAGAAGAATCCAGATCCAGGATATACCAATTCTTGGAAGATGCGGATGATAATTCAGAAGGACCGTCCGAAGACAAACGCAAAACGTTCTTCGAAGATGACATCACGGTATATGATTCGGATGATAAGAAAAAAAGAAAAAAGGTGATCCTCACAAGAAAGAACTTCGACGAATTTCAGGCCGCATTGCATTATGATGAGGACAGGAGTGAGGTCAACACGGACACATTGTATGCAGAAGTGGACATAAGGGAGATGCAGAACCAACTGAGCGCGATAAAAAATTTGAAATCGCAACCATTCCCCGAATCCAGACCGCTTCTGAACCTTATGCGCCTGAGAAAGGAAGTGAACGATTTTGTTCCGTTTGTGCCGCTGGAGGGGCCGCCGCACGGATGGAGGGTCCTGAATGACAAAAAGTTCAAAGGAGTAGAGGAACAGAGAGAGTTTGTACTGAAGGCTCTGAACACAAATGATTTCGCAATACTTGACGGACCGCCCGGCACCGGAAAAACTACCGTGATACGGGAATTGATAGTTCAGCTGATACTCGGCGGAAAAAGAATACTCTTGGCATCGTCCACCAATGCCGCGATAAATAACGTGCTCGAGAGACTGAGGGATCTGGACTGCCGGGATCCGGAAATAAAGGATGCGCTTCACGCGGTCCGTCTCGGGAAGTTGTCGGACAGAACGACTTTCGGCGTAGATGAGTTTGTCCTTGATAATATTGCCGAGAAATATTCGAAATACGGATTGAATGAGGAAGACGCAAAAAAACTGATAACAGAATCATCGAATCTGGTCTGCGGGACAACGGCCGCCATCCATAAAACATTTGTCCGTGCAAAAAATGAAGAATATTTCAGCGAGGGCGTTCCCTTCGATTACATGATCATGGATGAATCCAGCAAAACAACGTTCCAGGAATTTCTGATCCCGGCGAGATTTGCCAAAAGATGGGTCCTCGCAGGGGACATCAGACAGCTCTCGCCGTTTACCGACCGCGGTCAGATCGTTTCAAACATAGAGGCGGCCGGCAGAGAATTCTGTCATGATGACTATCAGACGGTCTGTGAGCGGTTGATGAAATTACAAAAGAGAAGGGCTGATAGACCAAGAGAAAGCAGACTGATAATTCCCATGACCGGATCGCAGATGAAAATAATGAAAAAGGAGCTTGAATTCAGACGCAACGGTGCCAATCATCCTATTTTCAACAAGATTTTTCTCGTAGATGGAAATTTCGACCCAGACAATTTTTCCGATATGTACGGGGAAAAATATGACTATATCTTTACCGACAGCATGTTCTTCGAAAAATATCAAGATCTGTTCCCTAAAGACATGATGCTCCTTGACAAGAACTGGATAAACAAAAAGCATTCCTTCCAGTTCGCATATTGTGACGACGGCAAAGATGTCCCTATGAGGCGAGATCTGGAAAGGCTTACGGATGACATGGGTCAGACCTGGGGTGAAGAAATTTGCTGGCGCTCCGAAAGGATACACTGGCTGAGACATCAGAAAAACGAAAATCACAGAGAGCGTTTCCAAAATGATATAGAATTCCTGATACCCCATTCGATCGAAAATCGAAAGAACATGGAACGGGCATTGAAAATGATCCATCATAAGGCGTTCCCGTCAATATTGGATATGCTGTCTGACGACCCGACCAGTCATTACAGAAACCCGGATCAGAGCGTATTGGTTCATGGTCTGTACGAAAAAGAACTGAGCTGCAGAAAAGTTCATCTGAGATATCAGCACAGGATGCACCCGCAGATAGCAGAAATGCCGCGATCATTCTATCCGGACGGTCTGGACGACGGGGATGTGAGCGAAAGGGAATGGGAATATGATCCGTACGGACGGAGGAACGTTTGGCTGGACTGCGACGGCAGAGATTTCAGAAGATCCAATAAAGAAGAGGCTCAGATGATCTACGATGAGATCAAAAAATTTATCGAGTGGGCCAAAGGCAGAGATGAAAAATATAAAGTGGCGGTGCTCACATTCTATAAAAAGCAAAAAGGAGAGGTCGAGACATTCTTAAAAAGGTTGCCGGGCCAGGGTTCCAGATCGAGCATATTCAAAGCCGGCGACAATGTCGAGATAAGACTTTCCACGGTGGATTGGTTCCAGGGACAGGAAGCGGACATTGTGTTCCTGTCAATGGTCAGAGTAAAGGACCGGGTCGGATTTATGGACTCTCCGAACAGGCTGAATGTCGCGATAACAAGGGCCAAACACCTAATGGTGATCGTTGGCAAAAAAAACTTCTTCTTTAATCAAAGACACTCGGAAGAACTGAAACAATTGGCGGAAACTTACAAAGGGGCACGGAAGACATGAGGGCAGAGATCAAAAGGACGGTAAAATTCAACAGAGAGACGGTGGTCTCATACAATAAACAGTATGTCCGCCGCCCTGAAATATCAAAGGTATTGAGACACATCAGTGAAAACGGGACATCCTCTGTTGACAAGAGATTGATAGACCAGTTCATTAAACTGGGGCTTCTCGAGAAAGGATCCGGATCGCTGACAACGGACGGCGAAAACGCCGTTGCGAATGAACTGGTCTCGATGCCGGAATACGGGCAATACGACATCGTCACAATATCCGATGACCCATGGTTTCCGAGCTCAATATTGGCCTTAAAAAGAGATTTCGCCGGCAAAGAACAGGATGAGGCCAATTCTCAGGATAAGTGGGTCTCACAGAGAATAAGTTACCCTGCACAGAAGAACATATGGGATTCCGATATGAAAAAATACGCAGACCTGGGGTACGTCAAGATACAATCATGCAGACAGGAGATCGGTAAAAAGCCCCTGAGCTTTGAGTGTACAATAAATTATGACTCATCCGCAAAAGAGACGTTCTGCGATATCAAAGGGCTGATATCATGGGGCGAAGGAGGATCAACCCCGCTCTCCATACAAAGGCAAGTAGATTTGAATTTTGACGATCTTTTCGAAGATATAATTCCGGGGTACGATCCGATAAAAAAAGCACTGAGAAAAGATTCCGTGCCGGACGATGATCAAGAGATACGGAACATGGTCACAACGATGAAAAATTGTACGGGCGAGAAAGACGGCTATGAATACAGATATGACGTTTCCGACCTGCCTCTCGTCGCATCGGACAAAGGTTGTGCGGAGGAATGGATGTCCCGATTAAGAAGGATCGAGTGGAAGGACGCATTTGTTTCCGCAAAACAGTGCCACGAAGATCAAAAAGAATGGAAAGAATCATTATATCCTTCGGGCAGATTCAAACTCCCAGAGGGAGAGGACCTTCTGGACGATGTACTGGACGACAGAAGGGTCTATTGGAACATAGCATCAATGTTGGATCTCGTCCCGGAGGGGTCGGAGATGCGTTGTGAATTCTACATCAATGCGGATGAGGAAATAACCAAAAAAATGAAGGAATACATCTTCACGGATCGCGTGGCGGACTCTTTCGAAAAGATATCTGTGGTAGACAACTATGCTGCGCCAAATCTGTTGGAAGTGCTGCACCATCTTCTGCCGGGATGCACGGATGTCTTTCTTTTTTCTGACTCTGAGAAATACAGACCGAAACAGGACAAGATCGATCCGAAGAACTTACCTCATAGGATACACCACACAGAGCTGAAAGGAGAACATGACAGATACCTGATAATAAAGCACAATGACGGCCGCACGGAATATTGGAGCGTGACCAATTCGTTCGATAAATACCGGATAAGGGACGGGGGGCTTTACAGCACAAAAAAGATACGTTTCAGCCCGGCATTGAACATTGACAATGATCTCAGAAAAGCGGTGGAGGGGAACAAATGAACAAGATCATCCGGATCTCCAGGGACTACTCGGGAGAAAGATTGAAGAATATCTTTCTCAGGGAGAAGGAAAATACGAACGACTGTGAAAAGACGCATTCCTCCGAGACGGTCTCGATCGAAAATGGGATCGTCTGCATCGCAACATCCAAGATCTCAAACAAATGGGTCAAGAAGTGTGAAGAATTCTCTAAAAGCGGGTGCAGAGTGTATCTCCTTCTCGGAGATCAGACAGACAACGCCGGCATAGGTTCCCTGAAGGGCATATGCTACATACGTTTCGGTCTGAAGCAAAAAGGCGCCGTGTGCATCAATCGCGTCGGTCCGAAATGCAACGCATGTTTGTTTCCGGACGACCTGATGGAGCGCGGAATAAAACTCAACGAAAGTGAAAGTGAAGCTCAGTACAAAACGTTCTGCAAACTGTTTTGGGAATCGGAAGGGCGCACAGAATACTTTTCGCAGGATCAGACAGAACCTAAGGCCGCGCAGAAGAACGCCGTTGAGGTACACCTCTACGATGTCCTCTCCCTTGAAAAATATCATGACAATATAAAAAATAAAATAGACTGCAAATGGAAGAAAATATCCGCATTTTTCCATCTGTCGGAATATGACAGAATGATCGGTACAGTTCCGGAAAATTCGAGATACAAGACCGCTGTAATCGCAATATCTAATGGGACTAAATCGGATATTACTGATATTGAACGGTATTCTGACGAGACATACTTGGTGGAAAGCGACACATCGTCGGTGTTCTCCGCAGTGTCCGATGAATCGGTATCCATATTCTCCCCGTCGATCACGGCTGACGGATCGGTGAACTGGACCGCCGAACGGTCATCAGAAGAATTTGAAAGATACGTTTCCGAATTCCGGACAAAGTGGAAACTCCATAAATTCAAAACGATAAAGGATCTGATCTCGGATGATGTGAGGCTGCTGGATCAACCGGCAACAATAAAGAATGTCGGAGAAGAATGCCGTGTGCAGAAAAACATTGTTTCTAAAGATATAGATGAATATTTCGAATACAATGAGGAGAAACTTAAAGTACGCACAGATTTCACGCCGGAACTCCTGTATGGCAAGGCTGACTTTGAATTCACCGTGTGTCCGCCCATGTGCCCGAAAGGTGCTGAGAAGGACCCGCTGAACGATGAATGGGCCACGGCATACAAAAAATGGAATGACGTGCTGGACAACAGGAAGAGCCTGATTGAAAAAACGGAAAAACAGATCGACGAACATGAGCCCAAGACCGAATCTTTCGGCTCATACAGGGCCGGATCAAAACAGAAGATCGATGATTGTCTCGAAGAAATAGAGGAGCTGCGGAAGATAAGGCTGGGAGAGATGACCGCCGAGAGAAGAAACTTACAGACAGAGAGATACGGCGAACTTTTCAAAAAGACCATTGACGTCGTCAAAGGATTTTCCGATGCCCGTGAAATAGACGATCTGACCCACCAAAGAAATAAGAGAATAGACGAGATCAAAAACGGCAAAGACGGTATAGCGGCCACGGAAGAAAAAATAACCGCGATCAGAGAGAAAATACCTGAGCTAGAGAAAGAGATAAAAGAATTGGGCAGATCGGTCGACGAAGCAGATAAAAGAATTGAAAATAAAAAAGACGAGACGATGAAAAACAGGAACGACCTGAAAGCGCTTAAGGCGGTGGCAAAAGAAGCGGAAGAGGACAACAAAAGCGAAGAAAGGGTCATAAGTGCCAAAAAGGAAAGGGAGGGGCTCGAGAAAAAAATGAAAACCCTTGACGGAAAGGACAAAAAGGACAGAAAAGAAATTGATAAGGCCGTAAACAGGATGAAAGAACTCGATAAGATCATATCCTCTTCCGGAACCGACAAAAAAGAGAAGCGAGACTTAGAAAAAATCAATAGGGAGATACAGCAGCTCGAAAAAAAGGTCAGCGAAGCCGATGAAGCTGAGAAAAACCGGGATGCGCTGAAGAAGTCCAAAAGCGAAAAAACATCCGAACTGAACAGGATGAATAATGAAATAGAATCAAAAGAAAAAAGTCTGACATCTCTGAACAAACAACTGGCAGAACAGAACAAACCGATAATTCCCGATCAGAATGAGCTGTCGAAGTTACTGAGACCCAACGAAAGAACACCTGAAGAATTCAGCTTCCCTGACGAAGATCTCCCGGACAGCGGTCTCGGATGCACACTGTACTCGATCAAAGGGTCAAGATATTTAGTGTTCAACGAAGATATAGACGAGAACACGGTCAAGGACAGGAAGGTCAGAAACGAAGGGAAGAGACTGAATGCGAAAATATGCATAGGAGTTGAATAAAATGCCGGAACAAAAAATAACGATCCAGATAGATGAGAACGGACAGATATCAGCGAAGACGGACGGATTCAAAGGAGAGATATGTCTGGACGCCCTCCAGAACATACTCGGAGCGGAGGAGGTGTTCGCCGACGTGAAGCCTACGGATGATTTCTATGTGCAGACGGAAGTTGCTGCAACAAACAAGATACGGCAGGGAGGCGGACTGAAATGAGTGCGGTGATCAAAACACACACCATCTTCATGGACAAAGAATGCCTTCTCGAGGCATTGAAGGCGGTGGGCACAAAATACACTGTCGAAGGGAACACGATATTGACGGACAGGGTGGACTACTACGGCCCCGAGAGATTTGTCTGGGAGAAGAACAGATTCATCTTCACCCACGATTCCAGTGCGAACTCCGGACATTATCTGTCCGGGTTCGGGATGACGGGGCGCGGACTGAAAGAATGGACCACCGTATCCTCTTTCCTGAAGACCGTGGATATTGCGTACAAGACAGCGTACTATGCAAAACTGGAGAGACTTGCGGAAGAGGAGCGCAGGGCGGAAGTGGAGCGCAAACACAAGATCGTCGAAGAGAAGCGCAGTGAGATAATCGCAAGAGCCAAAGAAGAAGGATACTACATCAAAGAATCGTCTGACGGAAAAAATATCCAGCTGGTACTGACGCGGACGGTCTGATGATGTACGGCGATAAATTCAATATCGCCAATATAGAATTCGACTGCGAGATCTACGGCCCCGGCCGAAGAACCGTTATTTGGTTTCAGGGCTGCACATTATGTTGCAAAGGGTGCTGGAACGAATCAATGCACAGCGTAGAACCAAATGAATTGATAGGCAGGGAAGATCTTCTGAAAACGATCACCGACAGCAAATGCGACGGTGTGACATTCCTCGGCGGAGAGCCACTGCAGCAGCCGGAGAACCTTCTGTGGCTTATGCGGAAGTTAAAAACAAAGAAAACGAACGTTGTGCTGTACACAGGGTATGAAGAAGATGAGATATCCGCATCAGATGTGTTCTCGGAGATATGCAGACATGCAGACATCCTGATCTCAGGAAGATATGTGGAGAAAGAACGCAACATCTTTCTGAAATGGAGGGGATCTGAGAACCAGAAGGTATCGTTCAAGAACGGCGATCGGATCGCAGAGGAATGCAATGAAATGGAGATACGNATCNCTGAAGANGGCAGCATAACGTGTTTGGGGTATCCGGCCGATGANATCAGATGCATCTTAAGATAGTNTGCGGAAGCATTTTTGATTTGAAAAGTACTATAACCTTCCAGTCATTACGGAAAGGATAAGAGTGATAGGATGATGGACAGGGACAGGATTATCGCAAATCTGAAAAGATACGATCTCAAGAAGGCGAAGATAGGCGTCGTGGCGTCGCATTCCGCGCTCGACACGTGCGACGGCGCCGTGTCGGAAGGATTCAGGACGGTCGCGGTGTCTCAGAAGGGACGCGAGAGGACGTTCGCCAATTATTTTAAGACGCAGCGCGACGCCAGCGGAAATCTGATACGCGGCG
>JGI24702J35022_10000195_pt1 | contig 32731 bp, 32 predicted proteins | sample TergutTh196P4_FD_35022 | JGI IMG/M metagenome (IMG submission 35022) | reverse complement strand
TGACTACTGACTACTGACTACTGACCACTGATTACTGACCACTGATCACTGATCACTGACCACTGACCACTGACCATTGTCTTTCCATCTTCGCGAGCCCTGAACGTTATTTTTTAAATTTGAATTTATTGCTAAAGCGCAAAGATTTTCAACCCGATAAGGATACGTAAATATTATCAGAATTTTTTGCAAGAGCGAGAGTATGTTTGCGGATGTTTCTTTTTGAAACAATGGGTGCTGTTTAGAGCATAAATCATACAACGGAGGTTTTGTTTAATGTTAAGATCGCTTATGACGGGCGTTACAGGTATCCGAGCTCATCAAACAATGCTTGATGTCGTTGGTAATAACGTTGCAAATGTAAATACAACCGGTTATAAGAAAAGCTCGACGGTTTTTCAGGATTTACTCTATCAAAATTCACGCGGCGCTACAGCCCCCGGAGACAATCGAGGCGGAATTAACCCTTTGCAGATAGGCTTGGGAGTCCAAGTAGCCGGCGTTGAACTGGTGAATACCGCAGCGCCTCTTCAATATACCGGTAACCGGACTGATGTAGCGATACAAGGCGATGGTCTGTTTGTCCTATCGGATGGGATGAATAAACTGTATACGAGAGCGGGCAATTTTTCTCTGGATGCCGATGGCGTTCTCGACCATGTAGGAACCGGTTTCAGAGTGCAAGGATATCAAATGGTGCAAGACCCCGCAAATCCTTTGAATTACATCCAGGATGGAAAACTTGGTGATATTCAACTAAAAATAGGAGATAAAATAGAAGCTAAAGAAACTAATCTTGTAGGATATAAATGTAACCTCGACAGCAGGGTTGGAACTTATCTTCCTTTTGGCATAACAAATATGAACGCCACAACAACGCTAAACAGCGACGTTGTTGGAGAATTGCCATTCAACTGCACAATAATTAATACCGGCTCTGCCGGAGGTGCTGCCACTACATTTACTACTTACGAAATAAAGGACGAGCTTGGGGTAACTCTGGCTACGGTTAATCTGGAGATGGTGAGCATAATAGACGGCAAGCCGGTTCTAAGGCTTGTGGACAATTCGGGCGTCAGCGTTGCGGATATTTCAATCACCGGCAGCAGCGATGTGATAACATATGATAACGGAATACTTAGAATTGTTGCCGATAACGGGAGAGTGACGTGGAACGCTAATATACTCTCGGGCGCCGAATATTCCTCGTTCAAACTGGAGGACAAAACATCACCTCCTACACTAACCTATAATGTGCTGCTTGAATTTGACGAGGGAAATATTTCAAAGAGCGTTATGCCGGCTATTCTATGGTTGGACGATGGCGCCGGCACTCCGACAAGTCTCAAAAGGATTAAGCTTGATATTCCAACCAATGCCGACGGAACTTTCGATATTCCGGAAAATGGTCTTGATTTAGCAACCATAAGTTCTGGCGATGATTTCCCGACTCTTTGGAACACTCCGGGGAATATCATACTTAAGCCTGCTGCTGACGGGTATGGGATTCAAATTTTGGGCGTAACCGATGCGGCTGATCTTGAATTCAGCGTTTTCAATGTGACAACGCAGGACATGACAGCGACTCACAGCACAAAAGGCGATATCTTTGATTGTCAGGGAATCGCTCATGTTTTAGAGGTCGTTTTCAAGAAAGTCGGAGAAAACAACTGGCGCTGGGAGGCGTACTTCCCGAATGAGCCCGATTTGATACCCGACCCGCCTAATGGTTATATCGAGTTTGGTCCATGCGGCAAATTGATATCGCCTTCATTTGTTGAGGTGGAAATTCCATACAGCGTGACAGGAGCTAAAGACGCAAAAGTGACGCTCGACTTTTCCGGCAAAATGTTCGGATATGATGATGTTTTGGAGGGAATCACGCAATATGGCTCGCCGAAAACAACAAAAGCCTGGTTTCAGGACGGCTATGCCATGGGCGTCTTGAACGATTTCTATGTTGCAAATGACGGAACCATATACGGAAGATACGATAACAATCAGAACATTCCGCTTTACCGGCTTGCGCTTGCTACGTTTGCTAACCCAAACGGACTTGAAAGAGTAGGCAATACTGCTTTCCGGGAGAGTGCTAACTCCGGAATGGCGCAGATTGGCGCGCCTATGGAAGGTGGCGCAGGGGAAGTAATTGGCAACAACTTAGAAATGTCAAATGTCGATATTGCTGAGGAGTTTACTCGCCTGATTCTGGCTCAGCGCGGATTCCAGGCAAACGCGCGCGTTGTTACTGTAAGCGATGGAATGCTTGAAGAATTGGTTAACTTAAAGAGGTAACGTGAAAAATTGATGAAAATGGTGATACTTGATGATTGAGCTCCATCGGATAAACGGAGAGATTTTTTTGCTAAACCCTGATCTGATTGAAACGATTGAAACAACACCTGATACAGTTGTTAAATTGGTAAATGGTCATCGTTATTTAGTAAAAGAATCTACTGATTACATAACCAAGGCAATAGCGCAATTACGCAGCTCGTCAAATTATGTTCGTATACCAATGGTTGTAGCAGAAGAATAAGTACTATCACACAGGGTCGGATTACATACTCCTTCCCCGTGTTTTTTTTCAATATTTTAGGGTTTATATTTCAAAAATTGAGGTGTAAATTCAATGGATTTGATGACTGTTATTGGTCTCATAGTATCTTGGACGCTGGTTCTGGCTGCCATGATAGGAGGCGGAAATGGCCTGGCTTATGTTGATTTCCCATCTGTACTCATAACTATAGGCGGGACAACAGGAGCATTGATAGCAACATGCCCTTCCGAAAGATTGAAGACTACAATTGGAATATTCAAAAGCGCCTTTGTCACAAGCAGCAAAGATATGGTTGTCCTGGTTCAAACCATCGTTAGCTTTGCGGAAAAAGCAAGGCGGGAGGGATTGTTGTCTTTGGAGGGAAGCGCTGCCGAACTCACAGATAATGAATTTCTACGGAAATCAATTCAGCTTGTAGTGGACGGAACCGATCCGGAACTTGTAAGAGCAATACTTGACACTGAGATAGGGATTTTGGAAAGTCGCCACGTTGCAAATAAATCGCTTTTTGATAGCGGCTCTGAATTGGCGCCCGCTTTTGGAATGATTGGAACCTTAATTGGACTGATAGCAATGCTTGGGAATTTGACCGACGTTGAAGCGCTTGGTCCCGGAATGGCAGTAGCTTTGATTACTACGATGTATGGATCAATGATGGCCAACATGATATTTATTCCGATTTCAAAAAAATTAGCGGTGCGTTCAAGCGAAGAGGTTCTATCGCTTGAGCTTATGGTTGAAGGGGTGCTTGCTATTCAAGCCGGAGAAAATCCCCGGATAGTTGAAGAGAAACTCAAGGTTTATCTTCCGCCGAAACAACGCTTACAGCTTGAACAAGCTAAAAGCAGCGGTGGTCAGTAATGGCGAGAAAGAAAAAAGAAGAAAGCGCGGCGCCGGGAGCTCCTTTGTTTATGGCAACGTATGGAGATATGGTCACATTAATTTTGTGTTTCTTTGTACTTCTTTTTGCCATGTCAACAATTGACGCTCAGAAATTTCAAAAAATGGTAATATCGTTCAGAGGCTCGCTTGGAGTGTTAAAAGGTGGACAATCAATAGAAGAAGCAATTCAGCCTTATGGCGGAGAAAGCGGACAAAGTCCCGGGACTTCTCCGCGTTTTGAAATGGATACTCAAAGCGTTGCCAAAACTATCGAAGCTTATCTTAAAAGCGAGGGGCTTGAAAAAATCGCCCAACTTCGGATTGATCAACGGGGAATAACTGTTTCTATGTCAGATCAGTTTATGTTTGACAGCGGGAGCGCTGAGCTAAAACCTGCCGCAAAAAGGACTCTTTCCATGATTGCTTCAATGGTCCGGGATATATCGCCTGCGGTTGCGGTTGAGGGACATACGGACAGCAATCCACTTCAAGGCGGGATATACCGCAATAATTGGGGGCTTTCAGCAGCGCGATCCGCTTCTGTCGTTACCTGGCTTGAGGATGACGGTAAATATCCGTCAGACGCTTTGCAGATTGTTGGATTTGGATCTTCAAAACCTCTTGTTCCAAATGATACTCCTGCAAACCGGTCTTTAAATAGAAGAGTTGATATTGTTTTCTTGTCACAATATCCAAAGTAACTTTATATCGGATTTATATTGTTTTGTATATAATATGTATTAAAGTTTTTCGTTCAAACAGAGTCTATTGATTAATTAATAGGAGGGCGCCGATAAACTTATGAAGAGGTTGATAATTGTTATATTTCTCGGATTAGCGCTTTTTGCGGCGGGAATTGGCGGCGGTATACTGTTGGGAAGAGAATTATTGAATAGCTCTACCGATGGAACGGTAGATGCAAAATCATTTGCGGCGCCGGGTCCGATCGTGCCAATGGGAGAATTCGTGGTTAATTTAGCGGGTAACGGTAATCGGGTAGCAAGTTTTAGCGTTTCACTCGAAGCTCTTAATTCTAAAATTGATGATACAATAAAAAGCCAGAATTGGATACCTCGTATACGCAGCGAAATACTTCTCATTGCAAAAGATAAGGTTTATGAAGATTTAACAAAAGCTGAAGGCGTTGTTCAGTTTGGAGAACAAATAAAGAGGACTCTTAACACAATTCTGCCTCTTGCAAAAGGTGAGGCGCCCATTGTGAGAGTCATGTTTGAAACGTTCGTTCTTCAATAAATAAGTAAAACAGATAAATTTCAAGGAGGAGAAAGCCTATGGTTGCGGATATGATGTCGCAAAGCGAGATTGATGCCTTATTGGGAGCTCTTACTTCTGGCACGGTAGATATGCATGCAATAACCGCAGCTAAATCTGAGCGTAAAGTAAAAGTCTATGATTTTAAACGCCCGGATAAATTCAGTAAAGATCAATTAAGAGCTATTCAAATGATTCACGAATCGTTTGCGCGTCAGCTAACTACATCGCTTTCGACCTTAGTTCGTTCAATAGTTTCTTCTGAAGTAGTTTCCGTTGATCAGCTTGCTTATGAAGAGTTCATTAATTCGGTTGTTTCCCCGACTGTAATTGGAATCCTTGAAATGTACCCTTTCAATGGCAATTCAATAATTGATATGGATCCAACCCTTGTGTTTTCTATAATAGACAGAATGCTGGGAGGCAAAGGTCAATTCACAGGGAAAGCGCGTGAACTTACGGATATTGAGAAAACTGTCACGGAAAGGGTAATAATGAGAATGCTTGAGCTTCTGGAAGAAAGCTGGAGCACTGTGGTTGATGTGAGGTTCAGGTTCGAAAGTATGGAAAGTAATCCATTTTTCGTTCAAATATGTCCTCCGAGGGATATGGTTCTTTTAGTTGTTATCCGATTATCAATTGGCGAAGTTGAGGGACTGATAAGCTTATGTATACCTTATTTCCTTATGGAACCCATAATGGATAAGCTTTCATCACAACAATGGTTTGCGTCAACAGGACGAAAAGATGAAGTTGATGCAAAATCTTATCTTACAAAGAATTTACATGGCATAAAACTCCCTGTGGCGTTGGAATTAGGACATACAATATTGAGTCTTGGCGATGTATACGGACTTCAGGAAGGCGATGTACTCAAACTTGACGAAAAAATTGATGACCCCATACTGATTCGGGTGGGAAATCATATAAGGTTTAAAGCTAAACCTGGTACACATGAAAAGAAAGTCGCTGCTGAAGTTTTAGAAGTTCTTAATAGCGAAGAACCGGATAATGTCAATTAAGGAAGGAGTTGGAGAGAACAATGATGAGTGACCTTTTGAGTCAGGATGAAATTAATGCTCTGCTTTCTGAAAATACAGATTCATCAGAAAATGAGACTCAAAATTCACCGGGCGTCTCCATGACGCCGCAAGATGAAAAAGCATTGAATGATATTTCATCAGTATTTGTCTCTTCTCTGGAGAGTGTTTTTGGAATGTTGACAGGAAAAGAAGTTAATGTCACAGTCATTGATTCATCTTGTTCAAATCAGGTTGAGCTTATCTCTTCAATAGATGATGAACCTTTCGTTTTGAGAGCTAAATGCAGCGGTCTTGGAGATAAGCCGCTTGCTTTAATCATGCCTCAACGGGGCGGACAAATTCTTTCTGATATGATGATGGGAGGAGAAGGGAAAGGCTTATCAGGTGTTTTAAGTGAACTTGATATAAGCGCAGCACAAGAAGGAGTAAGTCAGGTTATAGGTTCAGCTTTTACGAGCCTCAACGGGTTGATTGCGGGCGAGCGGCTTATGCCCGAAGATGTTTTTGCCAAAATAGAAGGCAAATCCTGGGTACTATTTCCTCAAAATGAAAATATGAAAATTTGCTCTATTAAGTTAAAAATATCTATAACCGACATATCGGATTTTGATGGTTGGATTGTGCTTTCATATGACATGGTTAATGCTTTTAGCGAAGCCCTTGCGGAGGCTTCTAAACCTGAACCCGCGCCGCGGCCTCAACAACCTGCGGCCCCCACTTATCAACCTTCCCAACAAGTTCAAACGCAACACTCACAGCCAACGTACGCGGGTGGTATGCCGGGTCTTCAGCAACCTTCTCCTATAGTTGACGTAAGACCTGCCGAGTTTTCTCCTTTGTCAGCAAAAACTGTATCCGTTAATACCAGTAGAATGGATTTGGTCTCCGATATCCCGGTCCGCGTGACAGTTGAACTGGGACGAACCCGCAAGAATATTTCCGATATCCTTAACATGTCGGCAGGTTCTATAATTGAACTTGACAAAATGGCAGGAGAATCCGTTGATGTGCTTGTAAACGGAAAGCTTATTGCCAAAGGCGAAGTTGTTGTAATTGATGAGAACTTTGGAGTCAGAGTGACAGAAATAATAAGCATAGTATCAAAGGCATATTGATATATGCTATAATCCTGAAATCTCAGGCGTCTTGTTATAACATATTCAAGTGAAGGATGGCACGAAAATGAGCAAAAAAGTCCTTGTTGTTGATGATGCAGCATTTATGCGAATGATGTTGAAAGATATCCTTACAAAAAGCGGATTCGAAATTGTAGGAGAAGCTGAAAACGGAGCAGCGGGAGTGGCGGCGTTTCAAAAACTCAAGCCAGATATAGTTACTATGGATATTACAATGCCTGAAATGAATGGTATAGATGCGGTAAAAGCAATAAAATCTCTTGATGGCGCCGCAAAAATAGTTATGGTTTCAGCAATGGGTCAGCAATCTATGGTCATAGAAGCTATACAAGCAGGCGCCAGTGACTTCATAGTGAAGCCATTTCAACCAGAACGCGTTATAGATGCTCTAACAAAAGTACTTGGTTAGGTAGTTTTTTGGGTGAATTGTCCGGCTCACTCTCGATTGGCGCGTATTTGGGCAAGGTCATTCTTGCCCTTGTTGTATTGGCATTTTCAGGTTGGTTGTTTTTGTTGGTTTCCAAACGAAAAGGCTGGATTCAAAAAGGATCGGAAAATCTATACATTATTTCTTCCCTGTCTCTTGGCAGGGATGTTTTTTTTGTTCTTCGCTGCGGTCCTGAAGTGATTGCTATTGTTTCCGGACCTTCCGGAACAAGGCTTATGGGCAGATGGACGCTAAAAGAATGGAATACGTCAGAAAAAGAAAGCAAGGAATCGTAAGATACATTGATTCTTGTCAATATTATTTAATAACAGATTTTGATTGCTGAACTTAAATCATTCATTTTTTGTTCTTTTTTGAAGTATAATTTATCGAAAATATATTTTCATACTATGGAAATATTTCTATCTTTATGTTATTATCCAATGATAAAAATTAGTGTCATTTTTGTTGATACGTATTATCTACCTATCTAATACCTGTTTCGGTTTAAAACAACGTTATACTACTTACAAAACGGAGCCGCCGTTTTACTTTTGAACCGGAATAACAAAAACGTATCCCTCACTGGTAAGAGTGAGCCACACAGAAACCCTTGTCTTTTAAATATTAGCGCAAACTACAAAAAAATGTCATATGAAGTCAATATTTATTTACTATTGGGAATAAATTAAGTTATTGTTTATGCTTATTTTCATTCTATCCAGTCTCCATGAACTACGTTCGCCACGCAGAATGAACCATATTTTCTACGAGTAGGTTTACAATAGTAAATATGTATTACCGGACCTTCTGGCGCCAGTCTTATGGGTAGATGCACGCTTAATGAATGGAATATTTCAGAAAGGGAAAATGATGAATCGTAGAATATTTTCATTGATTCTGGTCATTATAATATTTTTTATAACGCTTCCGGCTTTTGCTGGACCTTCTGAAGCTCCAATGATACCTGTCCCATCTTTTCAAATTGGTTTTACTCCGGCAGATAATCCGCAAGATGTTGCACTTAGCTTGCAAATACTTGCTTTAATGACTGTTTTAAGCGTGGCGCCGGCCATTTTGCTAATGTTAACATCCTTTACCCGGGTTATCATAGTATTAGGCTTTGTTCAGCGCGCTATAGGCTTACAACAAACTCCTCCCCAGCAGGTAATTTCAGGCTTAGCATTATTTTTAACTCTTTTCATAATGATGCCAACGTGGACTAATATTTATGACAACGCATTGGCGCCTTACCTGGCAGGCAATATAAGCTCCAGCGAGGCATGGGACGGAACTATTAAACCTGTAAGGAGCTTTATGGAGAAATACACTAACGAAGGCGAATTATCTCTCATGGTTTCTGCCGCCGGTTTAGAATTTCCGGAAGGCTCGCCTCGAAATTACGATGATATACCTACAAGAGTTCTCATACCTGCTTTTATGCTAAGCGAATTAAAAACGGCTTTTCAAATGGGAATAGTGATTTTTATTCCTTTTATAGTTGTCGACATGATAGTTTCAAGCGTTCTTTTAGCAATGGGCATGATGATGCTTCCTCCAATGATGATATCTTTGCCATTTAAAATACTACTGTTTGTCATGGCGGATGGATGGAACCTTGTTGTTCTGAGCGTACTGAAAAGTTATCTTAATGTTTCATAAAAGGGGGTTACCCTCATGGGGCAATTTTCTATTCAGGACATAATGAATAGTGCAATATCAACAGCGCTTATAGCTTCACTGCCGTTACTTTTAATAGCTATGATAGTTGGGCTTATTATCGGAATAATTCAAACTGCGACTTCTATTCAGGAACAAACTCTTATATTTATTCCAAAAGTATTAGCTGTTTTTTTAGGATTAATGGGATTTGGACCCTGGATAGCTGTTCAGGTTTTAGAGTTGGCTGTAAATACTCTTGGACACCTTGAGAGGTACATTCAGTGACAGAATTAGCGTTGCCGGCAAATGTCCTGTTGGTTTATTTTCTTGTTTTTATACGTTATGTAGCTTTATTTGAAGCAAGTACGTTGTTTAGCTCTGTTTATGCTCCTCCGGCTTTTCGCTTCCTGTTTTGCGCGCTTCTGTCGATGGGCTCTGTAAACACAGCTAATTTATCCATACCTTTGTTTTATTTTGAAAATTGGACTTCAATACTAATATTGGCTATAAGAGAATTTGCTATTGGATATCTGCTGGGTTTATTGGCTTTTCTTCCGCTCACTGCTTTACATATTGCGGGAGATCAAACTGGAACAGTTATTGGACTTGCAATGGCAAGCACCCTTGACCCTTTGTCGCAGTCGCAGGTTTCAGTTATTGGACAAATGCACATTTTTTTAGGATTTTGGTTTTATTTTCATTGGAACGGACACCTGTTGATAATTCAGTCCGTTATTGAGAGCCTTCAGTTGATTCCTCCGGCTGCGGATCTTTCTTTTTTTGCTTCTGGCGACATGTCGCTTGGGTTATGGATTCAAGAAGCTTTTGAATTGGCGCTCAGGATGGTGATTCCGTTTTATTGTTCCATATTATTGGCTGATGTCGGATTGGGATTTTTGGCGCGCACAGTACCTCAAATGAATATTTTTGTGCTGGGGCTTCCTCTTAAAATCGGACTTGGATTTTTCGTCCTTTGGATATTGCTTCCATATATCGTTGATATACTCTACGAAAATGTTGAACGGTATATTGAATTTGCGTTGAGTAGTATAACCGCCTTTGGAACTTAATGTTATGAGAGATTTTGACCTACAGCTTTTTGGCGAGGAAAAAACAGAACCGGCGACTCCCAGAAGGCGCGAGAAAGCGCGGGAGGAAGGGCAGGTTTGTCAAAGCAGAGATTTAAATGCTGTGGTTGAAATAATAGCCGGTCTGATTGTAATATCCCTTTATGCGGGACATGCCATCAGCGGGTTTATAGCGTGGATAAAAGAAGTGATTTCGTACTTTGGCAGCAACGTTATAAAAGGCGAAGGATGGATGTCCTGGCCTGTCAGGTCAGCAGTATGGAATTATTTTACCGCTTGGCTGCCCATTGGCGTCATTGCGGTTTTAGCTTCCGTTGCCGTAATTATCAGGCAAGTCGGGTGGAAAATAACATTTAAACCGTTTGTTTTAAAACTTGATAGATTGAACCCGATAAAAGGATTGAAAAAAATAATATCGTTGCGTTCATTAGTCGAGCTGGTTAAAGGGCTGTTTAAAGCGTCAATTCTGGCGTGGATTATTTACATTGCNTTAAAAGATAAGCTCCCTGAAGCTGTTCACACTATAAGGGTTCCATTTGAAGCAGGCGCGTTCATCCTTGGAGATCAGCTTTGGTGGCTTTCAATGAGATTGGCTTTGTTCTTCCTGATAGTAGCAATTGCTGATTATACATACCAAAAATGGGATTATGAAAAAAAACTACGGATGAGCAGGCATGAAATAAAAGAAGAACACAAGCAAACTGAGGGAGACCCTCTGATAAAGAGCAAAATAAGACAACGCCAGCGCGAGATGGCCAAAAGACGTATGATGGCTTCTGTTCCTAAATCTGATGTTGTCATAACGAACCCAACAACTTTAGCTATTGCTTTACGTTATGACAGAGAGCTTATGCAGGCGCCGGTTGTTTTGGCTAAAGGCAAAGGGTTGATAGCGCGTAAAATAAGAGATTTAGCGATAGAGCATGGAATTCCCGTTTTAGAAAGAAAGCCGCTTGTTTGGGCATTATATGATAATGTCGAAATAGGCGACGAAATTCCTGCAGAATTCTATAAAGCTGTAGCAGAAGTGCTTGCATTTGTTTATAGGCTTGGGAAAAACTAATGGATAAGTTAGTTTTCTATATAGGAGGAGCTTTTCGTGCCTGATTCACATTTTAAAAGGATAATGCAGTTTTCTGACATAGGCGTGGCATTGCTTTTAGTTCTCATTGTAATAATGATGATTATCCCAATGCCTACGTGGCTTATTGATTTATTGTTGGCTACAAATATCACTCTTGGAGTTGTAGTCTTACTTGTCACGTTTTATGTAAAACGAGCTTTAGAGTTGTCGGTTTTTCCGACAGTTTTGCTGATAGCAACCCTGTTCCGGGTTGCTTTAAACGTATCGACGACAAGACTGATTTTGCTTTATAAAGATGCGGGAGGCATTATCAGCGGTTTTGGAAGTTTTGTTGTAGGAAACAATTATGTCGTTGGAGGGGTAATATTCCTTATCCTTGTAATCATACAGCTTGTTGTAATTACTAAAGGCGCCGAAAGAGTGGCGGAAGTCGCCGCCAGATTTACCCTTGACGCTATGCCTGGAAAACAAATGGCAATAGATGCAGATTTGAACTCCGGGCTTATTGATGAAACAGAGGCAAAATCCAGAAGAAGAGATATACAGAGGGAAGCGGATTTTTATGGCGCCATGGACGGCGCCTCAAAATTCGTAAAAGGAGATGCCATAGCAGGACTTTTAATAACAGTCATAAATATCGTCGGAGGCATATCAATAGGAGTTTATCAGAAGGATATGCAATTAGCTCAAGCTGCAAGGGAGTACACTATATTAACGATTGGTGACGGCTTAGTCTCCCAAATCCCCGCATTATTATTTTCAACTGCGACTGGAATAATCGTATCGCGCGCAGCGGCTGACTCAGATCTTGGCAAAGATATATTAACTGCGTTCACTCGTTACCCCAGACCTTTATATCTGGCGTCGTGTCTTCTTATATCGCTCGCTATTATTCCCGGTCTTCCAACCATTCCATTCACCGTTTTAGGAGTATTGCTTGCCATTCTTGGATACGCAGTTGTCAGGGAAGGGCAAAATACAGAACCCCCTTCGCATGAAGTATCACAAAAAGGCGGTGTTTCAAAAGGCGGCGGCGCAGGAGCTCCCGGCGCTACTGCCGCTTCACAGACTCCAATGCCGGGTGCGCCAACTTCCCCGGAAGATGTAATGCGTCTTCTTACAGTTGACCCCATGGAAGCTGAAATAGGGTATGCAATAATTCCGCTTGTTGACCCCTCGCAAGGAGGAGATATGCTGGAGCGAATTGGTACGATTAGAAAACAAATGGCTATTGACCTTGGATTAGTCGTGCCCCCAATAAGAATCAGGGATAATATTCAAATAAAACCTACAGAATACATTATCAGAATAAAAGGCGCCGAAGCTGGAAGCGGAGAATTGCTTCCGGATCATTATTTAGCTATGAATACGGGCGCTGTTGAAGAAGAAATCGTTGGAATTCCAACAAAAGAACCAGCGTTTGGGTTACCGGCGGTTTGGATTTCCCCGGACTTGAGAGATAAAGCGGAAACTATCGGATACACAGTTGTTGACGCGCCCTCCGTAATGGCTACGCATTTATCGGAAATAATTAAACGTAATGGCGCTGACCTGCTCACCAGGCAGGAAATTCAGAAACTTACCGATATGGTAAAAGAAAATTCCTCTGCTGTTGTTGAAGATTTGCTTGCTACCTTATCTCTTGGAGAAATACAAAAAGTTTTACAAAACCTGATAAAAGAACATGTCCCAATAAGGGATCTGGTAACAATTTTTGAGACGTTAGCAGACTTTGGAAAGATATCCCGTAATGCTGATTTTCTGACGGAGCGGGTGCGGGAATCTTTGACGCGCATCATCACCCTGAAGATTCAGGATGATGATGGTTCTGTCACTGTTGTTACTTTATCCCCAACCTGGGAAAAGAAGATTTCAGAATCTATTGATGGAGATTTAGCGCACGGATGGCAGCTCAATATGGACCCGCGCGATATGCAGAAGTTAATTAAGTCTGTTACGAAAGCTTGCGATGATATGGCTGTACAAGGGATAGTTCCTATATTGTTAGTGCATCCAAATGTCAGATTAATTGTCAGAAGATTATTAGAAGGCGCAATATCAAATATTTTTGTGATATCCTATAATGAAATATCCAGCGGCGCAAAAATAAAAACAGTAGGAATGGTTGAATGATGAAAATCATAACAAATAAAATTACATTTGAAGCAAAAGATAACGCCGAAGCAATGCGCATCTCAAGGGAAAGACTTGGAAAAGACGCCGTTATTCTATCATCGCATCCCGTGAAAACAGGAGGAGTTTTAGGTTTTTTTAAAAAGAGCGTTTTATCAGTGTCAGCCGGAATTTACGAAGAAGATGCTAAAGATGCCGGTAAAAAAGACAAAAGCGATGATGTGAGCTCTTTCATAGATCAAAAAAAGCGCATAGAAGCTTTTCAGAAGATTTTGGAATTTCGTCAGGGGTCGGAGATGAAAGCCCCGTTAATTAGCGCCAATCAAAACACCCGGCAGATAAATCCAAGCAATAGCTATGTTAATCCCGCGTTAATCAAAGACGCTTATCAATCTTCGGGGGATAGGGGAACTGGTTCAAATAATGTCATTAAGCAGAGTAATTCAAATGCTTCATTTTCTGAAATCAGAGGGGAAGTTCATTCACTTTCAGAACAATTAAGCAGTTTAGTTAAAAAACTAAATGAGCATTCATTTAACACCGAAACAAATGAATCAGCAACGTACCTGGATGAGAATTGTGAGAATATTTATAGAATTCTTATAAATAACGAAATGAGTTCAAATTATGCGAAGAAGTTGATTGATGAATATGTAAATTCAAAAAATGAAATAACTTTTTGGGATTGGCTTCCGCAAAAAGTGAATACTGCTTCCACTGACCCGATAATAGCAGTTGGAGGCAAGAGAATAGCTTTTGTTGGTCCCACTGGCGTTGGTAAGACAACTACAATTGCAAAATTAGCAACAATGTTTTCTCTTTGGGAGCATAAAAGTGTTTTATTATTGACAAGCGACACCTTTAGAATAGCTGCGGTTGAACAGCATAAGACGTATGCGAAAATTCTTGGAATCCCCACAGAGGTAGTTTTTGATCCGGATGGAATAGACGCGATCCTGGAAAATCATGAAAATACAGATATTATTCTTTTGGATACTGCGGGAAGAAATCAAAAAGATACTCGTCATATCGATGCTTTCAATGCTTTGTTTAAGGCTTTTCGCCCGGACGCGATTCATTTAGTGTTAGCGGCAAATCTGAAGTATAAAGACATGATTGATGTTGTTGATAAAATTTCACCTCTTGGCGTGACACATTTAGTTTTTACAAAACTTGACGAAACCACGAGTTATGGCGCCATTTTTGATGTTGCTGACAGACTCGGAAAACCTATATCCTTTTTTACAGCAGGACAAAATGTCCCTAACGATATAGAAGTAGCTTCAGGTGAGTATTTATGCAAAATGATTTATGACTCTAAGAACTAAAATTTTTATGAGGTGCAGCATAAATGGAAAAACAGGAATTTTATAATAGCTTAAATAAGTGTGTTGGTTGTAAAGTCGACATAATAAATAAATCCGGTATAAACAAAGGTATATACTCGTCTAGTCTAATGGATATAAAAGACGATCTGATCGGCCTCGCTCACCCAATGTATAAAAGCAGCTGGGTTCAAATGACAGGCTTGGAATTGATCTTAAACATTAAAAATGATAGCAGCCTGTTGGAGGTTCCTGTTATCTCACGCGGAACAACGTTTGAGGGAGAATTGTTAATTTTATGGGTCGAACCAACAGGAGAAGCAAATAAAGTTCAACGTAGAAATTTTGTCAGAATTCCTTGTTTTCTAAACGCAAGCACTTGTTTTCTTGAAATATATTCCGATATTGTAGACGATGAAGCTAATCAGGATTTTAATAGAGAATGGGTTCCTGTCATTATAAATAATATGAGCCTGGGGGGTATTTCAGCCAAGATAAAACAGGGGTCTGGCGATAATTTGTATATAAAAGGCAGGTATCTTTTGGCCTTAGATTTAGGCGGAGGTACAATGTTTTTAAATTTACTTTTGCGAAACATTTTCAACGATAGTGACGATAATATACCTAATGGGGCATTTGCTTTCGGCGGCTTATCTGTTTTTCAGGAAAGGGCGATTGGCAATTATGTTCGTCAGAAAGAATTAGCCGGAAAACAAATCAATGGATAATAAAACTTCCGATAAAAGGATAAGAGTGCTTGTGATTGACGACTCCGCCCTGATGAGAAAAATGATATCGGACATTCTTAATTCCGATTCCCGTATTAACGTGGTAGCTACGGCGAATGACGGTGTTGAAGGTCTTGAAAAAACGCGCGCTTTAAAGCCTGACGTTATTACTCTGGATGTTGAGATGCCCCGTAAAAATGGGGTTGAAACTCTTGAGGAAATTATGAAGACTTGTCCAACGCCTGTCATTATGCTCAGCAGTTTAACGCAGGAAGGCGCTCAAATATCTTTGAAGGCTTTTTCGCTCGGTTGCGTAGATTGTATAGGCAAACCATCAGGCACTATTTCTTTAAATATTGCTGAAATAGGAAGAGATATTATTGAAAGAATTGTTGTTGCAAGCACTGCAAATATAAAATCTACAACGAACATTACTACCAGTTTCCAACATGATAAATTACCTATGACAAGAGCAAAGAGCTGGAATAATAAAAAGAAAATTATAGTTATTGGCGCCTCTACAGGAGGACCGTTAGCGCTTCAGAAAGTTCTTACAAGCATTCCCGGTGATTTTCCTGCGCCAATAGCTATTGTGCAGCATATGCCTCCCCATTTTACAAATTCTTTTGCAAAGAGATTGGATTCCATATCTCAGCTAAAGATTATAGAAGGGTATGACGGGTTGAATCTTAAAAGCGGGATGGCTGTAATAGCTCCCAGTGGAATGCATATGTTAGTGAAAAAAAGGAACGATTGTATTTTTTGTAGCTTATCGGACGCTCCTTCAGTTCTTTCTGTAAAGCCTGCCGCAAATTTGTTGTTTTTAAGCGCTGCTGATGAATTTGGAGGAGGAGTAGTGGGCGTTATTTTGACTGGCATGGGTAAAGATGGAGCTGAAGGCGCCATAGTGCTTCAGAAACAAGGAGCTCATATCATTGCAGAATCTAAGGAGACATGCATTATTTATGGTATGCCAAGAGCTGTTATAGAAGCCGGAGTTGCGAACCAGGTATTACCGCTCCAGGATATAGCTGGAGCAATGATTAAAAGTGTAGGCGGCACTTTATAATCTCTAACAAGAATTGGAGATGATGAAAAGATGAGTAATACAGATACAACACAATATCTAAGCGCATTTCTTGATGAAGCTTCCGATAACTTGAAGGGATTGGATGTATTAACGCTTGAACTTGAAAAAGACTGTAGTAATATGTCCGTAGTAAACGAAATATTCCGTACAGCGCATACACTAAAAGGGATGTCTGCGACTATGGGGTATCAGTCAATGGCTTCCTTGACTCACGCTATGGAAGACAGGCTTGATGCGGCTAGAAGCGGTCAGCATCAACTTGACGAAAATGATGTAGACATGATTTTGCAATGTTTGGATGTAATGCAGTCAATGGTCGATTCTATTCGTGCAGGTGGTACTGACAGCAAGATTGATGTATCTGAATTGATAAAGTCTCTTCGTTCATTTGATGGGGCTGGAGCAGAACCGGCAAAGGAAAACGATAAAGGTGCGGAAAGCAGAAAAGCGGATATTAAAAAAGATGATATTTCCCTGTCTGATGATCAATATAATAACTTCCTGGAGGAAGCTGTTCAGCTCAATGCTAAAGCGTTTTCAGTATTTATTGAGCTTAGTGAAACCTGCCTGTTGAAGTCAGCCAGAGCATATATAATTATTAACCGCCTTGAGGAGATTGGGACAGTTTTTAAAACCGAACCAAGTGTTGATACTGTCGAGAATGAAGATTTTGATAATAAAATTGAAGTATTTTTAATATCCAAAATTGCTTCCGACGAAATAACAAATATGCTGCAGAAAGTAAGCGAGATTAAAACTGTAAAAGTAAATGAATTTGATACTTCGTCTGTAGCAAATGCTTATAATGCCGCAAATACCAATGAAAAAAGCGAAGAAACAGCTAATCATCCTGAAACTGTAACGCCAAATGCAAAAAAAGCTGCGCAGCAAGCCGTGCAACCTAAAACCACTAATACAAAGAAAAGCGGAAGCCAAACAGTCCGGGTAGATATTGGGCGGCTTGATAAACTTATGAACCTTGTCGGCGAACTTGTCATAGGTCGTGCACGTATTGAGAGGCTTGTGCAGGAAGCCCGCCTCAGAGACTTTGACGATCCGCTGTCTCAGTTAGGCAGAATTTCGAGCGATATTCAAGAGCTTGTTACAAAACTTAGAATGGTTCCTGTTTCATTTATTTTTGACAGGTTCCCAAGACTCATCCGGGATATCTCAAAAAATCTGAATAAAGAAGTTCAGTTAGTATTGGAAGGTCAGGAAACTGAGTTGGACAGAACCGTTATTGATGAAATAGGAGACCCAATGGTTCATCTTATCAGAAACTCTCTTGATCATGGAATAGAAGAGCCGGCTGACAGAATTGCCGCTGGAAAACCTGAAATAGGCACGCTTAAGATATCTGCTTATCAGGAAGGCAACGGAGTTATTATTGAAGTTCAAGACGATGGCAAGGGTATAAATGTCGAAAGAGTTAAGAAAAAAGCTATATCTAAAGGCATTATCACAACAGAAGAAGCTCAGACCATTACTGATGAAGAAGCTGTAAAGATAATATTTCTTCCAGGGTTCAGCCTGGCAGCGACTGTTACGGATCTATCTGGCCGGGGCGTTGGTATGGATGCCGTCAAAACAAAAGTGGAAGACCTTGGAGGTCAGTTCGACGTGTCCACAAAAGAGGGCGTTGGAACAAGAGTTTTTGTACGTCTTCCTCTTACTCTCGCTATTGTTCTTGCATTGCTTGTTAAAGTCGGCTCAGAAATCTATGCAATGCCGCTTGAAAATGTAGAAGAAACAATACTTGTTAAAAAAGAAAATACGCGAACTTTAAATGGGACGCCTGCAACTATTCTCAGAGGAGAAGTTCTTTCTTTATGGGGACTTGCATCATCACTCGGTACTCCAATTAATTCTGTTAACCGGGATGAATATCCTGTTGTGGTAGTTAAAACCGGAAAAGGCAGAGTTGGATATATCGTCGATGAATTAATCGGACAACAGGAAATAGTAATTAAATCGCTTGGAAAATTCCTCTCAAAAATAAAAGGAATAGCCGGCGCAACAATTCTTGGGGATGGCAATGTCGCATTGATTCTTGATATGGCGTCTCTATCTTTTGGGAGATAGGGTTTAAAGCGGGGTTACGCAATTGTCTGAAATTCAATCATTGACCAGTATTCAGCTTGATGTGATAAAAGAAATCGGTAATATTGGAGCAGGCAATGCTGCTACAGCTCTTTCAAAGATTCTTAACAGAGTTGTTGAGATGGACGTTCCAAAAGTTGATCTGATTTCTATATATGAACTATCTGAATATTACGGGTCTCCCACAACGCCTGTTGCATCGGTATTTGTTCATTCTGACGGGAATTTCTCATGCAGCGTAATATTTATAGATTCTGAGAGTGGCGCAAAAGAAATGATCAATATGTGGCTGAACGTTTATTTTGGCGATTTCACTACTGAAGAGCTTCCGGGCGAGATGCTTGACAGCGGCTTAGCGGAACTGGGAAATGTGATTATAGGAAATTTTTTGGGGGCTATTAATTCAATAATTGGAACTGCATTCCAAATATCAGTTCCCGGCGTTGCACATGACATGCTTGGTTCAATATTGGATGTAGTTGCTTCTATATATGGATATATGGGAGAATATGCTCTTGTAGTCAGCACTACACTGCGTATAAGCGGCATTGAAAGCGTTAATATGGATGGAAATATTATTTTATTACCAAACCCGGAAGCTTTAGAGCTTCTTCTAATAAAGCTGCAGGCGCTATAAGCTATGGATAACACATATCATGTTGGAATGGCTGATATTGTCACAGTTAGTTCTCCTGCAAAACTAATAACTCTAGGGTTAGGGTCATGTATTGGATTGGTTATTTATGATGAAATTGCTAAAATTGCAGCTATGGCTCATATAATGTTGCCCGATAGCAGGGGTGCAAAAGATTTTGAAAAACACGGAAAATTTGCCGACCTTGCAATACCGTTTTTAGTGGAAGAACTTTTAAAAAAGCGCGCCCAGAAAGAAAGATTGAAAGCAAAATATGCGGGCGGCGCGCAAATGTTTGCTAATATCAGTGGCAGCGGTACAGATTTTCTTGCGGTGGGCGCAAGAAACGCCACGGAAACATTAGCTTTATTAAATAGATTCCGAATCAAAATAATTGCCTCCGACACGGGAGGAAATAAAGGCCGAACCGTTGAATTTAATACGGAAACCTGGATGCTCAGCGTGAAAGTTTTAGGTAAAGGAATAACAATGATATAAAGCGCATTATGAGGAGGTTGTACTTTATTGGAGCGCAAATCTTCAGATTCTCAGCTTTGGGATGAATTCTTAGCCTCTCCCACTGATCATAATAAAGAAAGAATTGTCAGACGCTATCTTCCTCTTGTCAAATATGTGGTAGGAAGAATGATAGTATCTCCTCCTTCTGGTCTCGACTACGAGGATTTATTGAGTTTTGGCGTTTTTGGTTTGTTGGACGCCGTAAACAGATTCGATATTTCAAAAGGGTTCTCTTTTCAAACATTTGCTGTTCCAAGAATAAGAGGTTCAATTCTGGATGAATTGCGTAAATACGATTGGATATCAAGGACAGGCAGAGAAAAACTGCAAAAACTAAATAGAGCAATGGATAAGGTTTTACAGGAAAAAGGAACTCTACATGATAAATACTTGATTGAAGAAATGGGAGTTGATGAAAAGATTTATCGCGAAACTCTTGAATTAGCCAGCAGAACTTACTTTGTTTCGCTTGATGATATGATTTCGTTTGAAGACGGGGAAGTTCCATTTGAGGAAGCTTTACCGCACGAAAGAGAATCTATTCAGGAGATTTTAGAGAATGAAGACGAAATAAAACGAGTTACTTCTTCACTCCAAAAACTACCGGAAAGAGAAATGCAAGTATTGTCTTTATACTACTATGAAGGATTGACATTGAAAGAAATAGGTCACGTGCTTGGAGTAAGCGAATCCCGCGTATCGCAAATACATGGAAAAGCCCTTGCTTCCATGAAGAGAATGCTTCGTTAAAAAGGGGGGAAATCATTGAAACAAGATTTGGTCTTATTAGAAGCGCGCAATGACGGAATCTTTATGAGCTTACCCGAAGGAGAAGAATGTCCTTCAGTTGCCTTGTTGCTTCAGTTCCTTAGTTTAAAAGGCATATATAGATTAGATAACAAATCAGTTGAAAATTTTGTTCGTTCTCAGGGTAAAAACACTTTCAAAATAGCTGGAAGAAATCCATCACTAGAGCACGACGCTGTTATTACCGTATCTATCTCCAAAGATTATATGGAAGCAAAAGTCAATATAACGCCTCCTTTTTTTGCAAAGCCGTGGCCTGCGCAAGAACAGATAATTAACGCGCTTACTGAGAAAAATGTTATCTATGGTGTTGATAATGAGGCAATTTTAAATATGGTAAATAATAATACGTGTAATGAATCCGTTGTCGTAGCAAAAGGATCGCAACCTATAGCCGGTAAAGATGGATGGATTGAGGCAAAAATTGACTTAACCCATAAGAATGAAAATGCGGACGACATGGAAAAAATAGATTTCAGGGAGCGTAACTTAATTGTCAATGTTTCCAAAGGGGACGTCCTCGCTATACAACATCCTCCGACAGATGGTACTGATGGCACAAATGTGGCAAATATTGTCGTTAAAGCAAAGCAGGGAAAACAAGCTCTTCTACCTGGCGGCGCCGGAACAGTAGCCTCTGAAGATGGCTCAACGTTATTAGCTGGTATTGATGGATGTTACAAATATGCTGACAACAAAATGACGGTAACTCCGGAGTTTCTTGTCTCCGGAGATGTGGATTTTCATGTTGGGAATATAGATTTTGTCGGCACAGTCAGGGTAAAAGGAGCAGTTAAAGATGGGTTTCAAATCATTGCCGGAGAAGATATAGTTATCAATGAAGTTGTTGAAGGCGCCCTTATTAATAGTAAAAAAGACATTATTATTAAAGGCGGAGTCCGGGGAATGAATAAAGCCAGAATTACAGCTGAAGGAAATATTGAGATAGGTTTTGTTGACCAGGCGGTAATAAAGGCAGGAAAGGATGTTATTGTCCGTAACGCTATTTTACATAGCGATGTATCTGCCGGCGAATCTGTCATAGTTTCAGGCGGAGGAAAATCGCAAATAGCCGGTGGAATAATTCAGGCGACAGTTGAAGTTTCATGTTCGACTCTTGGAAGCGAAATGGGAACAAAAACTGAAGTAATTGTTGGAGTTTCTCCATCTGTTACCCTTCGCAGAAAAGAATTATCGGCGTTGTTTGCAACGTCTCAGGATAATTTAGATAAAATAGACGCAAATTTGTCCTTTTTTAGAAAACTTGAATCTACCCAATCACTTGATGATGATAAAAGAGCTTTGATGATATCTGTTACTAAAAGCAAATTTCAGCTACAGTCTCAACATAAGAATATAGTGAAAGAAATGGATGAAATTGACGCAATGATAGAAAAAACTAAAGCTCAGGGGATAGTCAGAGTAAAAGGCGTTTGCTACGCCGGTGTTTCAATAATAATACGTGGATTCACTTATTTAGTGAAAGAACCTTTTAAATTTTGTTCTTTTGCTTATGAAGCCGGTGAAATAAAGCTGCGTTCATATGATTATAATATAAGGCAAAGTTAGCATATTTGTGTATAAGGAGGCTTTCATGGTTATTGAGCCATTAAGTTTGCAATTAGGAAATTATGGAGTTGGAATTCTTGCTCAATCTTCTAAAGGCGCGTTAACTCAATCTCAGCAAACAGCTCAAATGAACGAGATAATAAAAGAAAATGAAAAAAAAGCGCAAGAAATACAACCAAGCGATGAGATTTGGGCAGCCGAAAAAATTCATCGGAAATCTGATGAGGAGCATAGAGAAGATAGAAAGCAAGGACAGGAAGAAAAGGAAGAAAAGCAGGAACTGTCGCAAACAGATGAAAAAGAACAGGGAACTACATTAGGTGTTGCAATTCAGAAGAATGGAAGATATGATTTCTATGTATAGAATAAAAGAGGAACGTATTGTAAATGGGCGCTACAGATAACAGTATTGCATATATAATAGTTGAAGCTGAAGAAGGTTTGTTTCGTGGAGCTGTCCTGGCGTCTGATTTGCGNGGAATACCCGTTGACTTCAGGTACACGGAACCCATTCGCCCAACTAAACTTGAAAAAATTCTTTATGGGAATGCTCTTGAAGTGTATATAAAAGAAGAGCTTATTCTCGAAAGCCTTATAAGCGCAATGGAAGTTAAACCGGTTTTATGGATTTGCAAAGAACAAAACTTAATAGCGCCGTTGCGTATTTACACAAAAAGTAAGGTAATTATGCTATCGAATAGCAATCATCACCCGCTTGACTCAACAGGCGATTTTGAACCAACCGGAGAAACCGGAATATATCTTGTTCAAGCCGACTCAGTCAGTGCTCCTTTTAAGGTGATATTCTATTCTAATGTTACGGAGAATGATGTAAAGTCAGTGGTCAGTTTACTTGTCAACGCTTCGCAAACAATGGAATTAACCGAACCTTTTAGCAGAATGATGAAGGCGTTGAATGCTATAGCGTCAGAAACATCAAACGATGTTAAATAAAGAAGATATACGCAATTACTTTTCGCGCGCCTTTATGGGGCGTATTCCTGTATACTATTTTAATCTTAATGAACATGTGGTTGATGTGCGGAAATTAAGAGCAGAGGCGGAAATACATGGAGGAAGCGTTGTAGCCAGGATTGTTTCTCCTTTGAAATTTACTTGCGGAAAACTTGCCTGCGTAAGCAGCGGGATAAAAATAAAAAGTTTGTTTGCACTTGCACACGGAGGCAGAATTAAAAGTTACGCTTCGGGGGAAATAAAAACAAATAAGGCTTCGCTAAAATTTAAGGTAAAAATGCGGAAATGGCTTAAATATTTTGCTTTACTGCCGCAAGAAAGGCGGAATAGATTATCGTTTATTCCAAAAAAAGAAAGGAATACCAGTAAAAGTGAGTTTGATTTAGCTTATTTTCAGCCTATAATACATGATGATGTTGCAAAACTGGTTTTGAATAAACAAAGTGGAGCGTTGCTTATTTGGTACAATACGTTCAGTAGGAATTATGACCCTGAAGGTCTGTATATGTATAAGCGTTTTGGAGAAAAAGATGTAGATTGGCGTTGGGTTAAAATAAGAAATTAATTATTATACCAAAAGTGTAATAAATTAATTCCAAGTCGGAATCAAACGTAGGCGAGGCGGCTTTTGCGACCCGTCGCGCGATTGCGTAGATAGAGCTACGTCGGGCAAGGGCGCGCAAAAATAACCATACGTTCGATTACGACTGGATATAAGATATATATTCTCATTACAGGAGGTTTACAGGGTACATGCTTGAAGAGAAGAAGGCTGACTCCTCTTCAGTTCAAATTGGAGATGTAGTTGACTGTGTAGTTGAACAAATAATGCCATATGGAGTATTTGTCCGTGTTTTAGTGACAAAGCAGAGAGGAATGATTCATATATCTGAACTCTCGGCAAATTTCGTGAAGAAAGTTGAAGATGTGCTCTCTATTGGTCAGGAAATCAAAGCGTCTGTAATTAAAATTGATGAAAAAGGNCGTATAGATCTATCCATAAAAAAATTGGAAGAAATAACCTCCTTATCACAACAAGTTGTAGTAGCAAAAGAGGATAANAATTCATTTGAAAAGCGCCTCTCGAATTTTCTTAAGAATAGTGAATCAAAAATTGCGGATTTAAATATTAAGCTTAATAACCCCAAAGGAAGCAAACGCCGGTCAAGCGGGGTAAGACAGAAATAGTGAAGTTAAATATTGATAGTGAGAATGAAACTTTTGATTATTTTGCTATAACGGAAAGAGACTCCAAAATAATTCAAGAGCAAATGAAAGGGAGAAAATTTAATTCTTGCCTGCTTTTAGGTGTGACATCACGCTGTTTATATGGAAAGCCACAAGTAATTTTATGTAAATCATTGCTGAATGGCATTCCTTTCCCTAACAATTTTTGGCTGTCCTGCCCCGTTCTTGTAAAAATCGCCTCGCGCCTTGAATCGTCGGGAGGGGTTAAAAAGCTTGAGTCATACATTATGGAGAATTCAAAAGATTACTGGAAAATCTATAACAGGCTGCACGCAAGAATTCGTATATGTCTTGCAAGTACAAATGAATTAAATAATCTTAAAAATAGTAATATAAAGCTGTACAAAATATTTTGTGATAATAACATAGGTATAGGCGGAATAAGAATTTACAACAAAGTCCAAGTTAAATGTATACATCTGCAAATTGCTTCTTTTATTTCCTTAGGATTCCATCCTGGTCAAGAATGGTTTGATTTAGATTTACGGTATTTTGCACATTCAACGATTCAAGCCTGTAATCGCCGTACTTAAGAATAGGAGTGAGGACATGGAAATAAAGGATCTTTCTGAATTGCTTGGCATGCAGCATAATACAAATTATATTGAACATAATACGGCAATAATGGAAAACTACAGCGAGAACGTTCCGAATCAATCTTCAAATAAAAACTTTCCAAAAGCGGGTGATTTTCCATTAACAAATATTGTAAAAGTGCCCGGTGTCAGAAAACTTTCTGAAATCATATTTCAACAGGGATTATCAGATATACATGTATATATACCACGAAAAAGCACTCCTATGTTAAAACATAGTAAAATAGGAGTTCCTGTATGTAGAATTGCTGTGAATGGAGTTATAAACCCTCCGTTTGAAGTGGAATTAGATAAAAGAATTGAAGAAGGTTCTATGTTTGTCGAAAGCGATGATAAGCTCAGTATCAGGCGGATAAGGGTTACCAGAAGCTTTTCTATGGATAGAATGGTAGAACATATTTTTATGAGAATACTTCCGTTAAGACCCCTTCCTCCATATAAAACAGGCGCCGCCGCGTTTTTTAAACTTTTTGGAGAAAAGCCTATGCAGGATGGACTCATATTAATATCAGGAAAAACAGGAAGCGGCAAAAGTTCTCTTCTTGCTTCAATTTTGCAGGAATACATAAATAAGTTTCCTTTACATGTTTTAACAATAGAAGACCCGATAGAATATACTCTTTTTGAAGAAACAGGTTATGCTACACAACAGGAAATTAATTCGGACGTGCCTGATTATCCGACCGCGCTCAGACTGTCTATGAGAGAAACCCCAAATATTATTCTGGTTGGAGAAATACGGGATCAGGAAACAGCAATATCGGTATTGAACGCCGCAGAAACCGGTCATTTAGTATTTGGCACTATACACGCGCAGGAAGCTTCAGGCATAGCAGAGCGTATACTAGGGTTAACTAATAATGTGAGCGCAAGTAATCAAAGAATAGCTCTAACGTTAAAAGTATGTATTAATGTTTCAAGCTATAGAGGTTCATATACNTACAATTTTACAAAGATGACCGATGCTCTGCGGAATTTGGTGTTAACAGGATCGCTTAAGCACTGGAAGAATTATGCCAAAGAAGAAGAGGTTACAATCAAATCAAATAATGATATTACAGACAACTAGGAACGTTGTTATCAGTTTTTGTAATTAAGGAGTTAATATTTAATGGATAATATTTATAAAATTCACAAAATGAAAAAATTAATAGCTGCTGCCCGTGGTGATATTAAGTCAGAAAAAGTCATCAAAGGCGCCAGGATTGCAAATGTATTTTCATTTGAATTTGAAGAAGCTGATGTGGCTATAGTTGGGGACACTATTGTCGGGGTAGGTACGCGATATGACGCGGAAGAGATTATTGACGCGTCCGGTTGTATAATTACTCCCGGATTAATAGACGGACATATTCACATTGAGAGTAGTTTTTTGACTCCGTCTTCTTTTGCTGAAGCTGTAATACCGCATGGGACAACCAGCGTTTTTGTTGATCCTCATGAAATTGCGAATGTTGCCGGTCTTGAAGGAATCATTGCAATGACTAAGTCTACTACAAACCTTCCAATGGATTTTTATTTTGGAGTTCCGTCATGCGTCCCCGCCTCAAATTTTGAAACTTGTCGCCACTCAATTGAAGCTGTTGATATAACAGAAATGCTGGAAAGTGGAATATGTCATCATTTAGGTGAAATGATGAATTTTCCTGCTGTCATACGGGGAGATAAATCTGTGTTACGCAAAATTATTGCAGCGAACGCTTTTAACAGACCAAAGCCAGCGCATGCCCCATTGGTTTCCGGAAAGGAATTATGCGCATATTTGATAAGTGGATGTGATGCCGATCACGAATCAAGTTTTTATTTTGAGGCTATTGAAAAACTGAGGCGCGGAATGTGGGTTATGATAAGACAAGGTTCAACAGCCCGCAACTTAGAACCATTGTTGGAGATATTAAAAGAGAATCCAAATCGGGCAAGCTTATGCATGGTTGTGAGTGATGATTTAAGTGTAGAGTCTATTTTGGAACACGGACATCAGGATATGAAAATACGGATGATGATAAATACAGGGATTGATCCGCTGATTGCTTTGAGATTAGTTACTCTCTCGCCCTCACAATATTTCGGGATAGGACGGGTAGGGGGGATAGCTCCGGGATGGAAAGCTGATTTAGTCATTGTTGATTCGCTTGAATCCTTTAATGTCAAAAAAGTATTTAAAAATGGAAATTTAATCGTTGATAATGCGGAATTACGTGTTAGCCTCAGCGGGTTCTCATTCCCTGATATTCCGAAAAACAAATTAGTGGACCTCAAACCCTCTGATATAAAAATACCAATCGGAGATAGAAGCTACGATAATCCTATACGTGTAATAGGAACTGAAAAGGGCGCTCTCTTAACGCGGGAGCTTATAATGAGACCCACAATAATTGACGGGCACGTAGTTGCTGACCCGGAGCGGGATATTTCAAAACTTGTAGTGCAGGAACGTCATATAGGCAGCGGGCGGGTGGGCGTTGGTTTTGTTAAAGGGCTTGGCATTAAAAAAGGAGCTCTGGCTTCTTCTATTGCGCATGACTCACATAATTTTATTGCTGCCGGCGCAGATGATATTTCTATACTCAGCGCAATGGAATGGCTTCGTATTAACGAAGGCGGCGTTGTGGTATCTGAAGGAAATGATATTTTAGCCAACTTGCAATTACCCATTGGAGGCTTAATGAGCAACGAAAGCGCTTCTTCTGTGGCTGATTCTTTACGGCAAGTTGAAGAAGCTGCTGCAAGCATAGGTATAACCGGCAATCATGCTTGTATGGTATTATCTTTTCTTTCACTGTCTGTTATTCCGAAAATCAAGCTTACAGATAAAGGTTATGTAAGTATAACCGAAAATGCTGTGCTTGATTTGTTCGTCTCACAATAGTTAATAATATAGCTGTTACATTTTATTTTATAAGGAGAGAGTTAACTGATATGGATTGGATAAACAGGCAGTTTAAACTAAAAGAATCCGGATCAAATGTAAAAACCGAAATACTTGCTGGTTTTACAACTTTTATGACAATGTCGTACATAATATTTGTCAATCCAAGTATTTTGCAGCAAACTGGAATGCCTTTTGGAAGCGTGTTTGTCGCAACCTGTCTTTCCGCTTCGTTAGCCACTTTTATGATGGGCGTCTATGCAAACTATCCGATAGGATTAGCTCCGGGAATGGGCTTAAATGCTTTTTTCACTTTCAGCGTAGTTCTTGGAATGGGCATCTCATGGGAGACAGCTCTTACAGCGGTATTCTTAGAGGGCATTTTGTTTATAATACTTACTTTTACAACTCTGAGAGATTCGATAATAAATACTATCCCAAAATCACTTAAACTGGGGATATCTGCCGGGATAGGGCTTTTTATAACTTTTATCGGGCTTCAGTCTGCCGGAATAATAGTAAAAAACGATGCGGTTCTATTAGGATTAGCCGACTTAAAATGGAATATTCCCGCACTGTTATCTCTCCTTGGTTTAATAATTATGGTACTGCTTGAACACTTTAGGATAAGGGGCGGAATATTACTGGGAATAGTTATAGTAACAATTATTTCTATTTTTCTTGGTATTGCAAACGTACCAACAGGCTTTGTAGATATGCCTCCATCAATAATGCCTATTTTCCTGAAGTTTGATTTTTCTTTGTTGTTGACTTCGAGTTTTTGGATAATCGTTTTTACTTTTTTCTTTGTCGATTTCTTTGATACAATTGGCACGCTTATAGGAGTTGCCAACAGAGGCGGTATGCTTGACGAAAACGGACGTCTTCCCCGCGCGCGTAAAGCTCTCATGTCAGATGCGGTTGGAACTGTTGCCGGAGCTATTTTAGGAACATCAACTGTTACATCATATATTGAAAGCGCAAGCGGAGTGGAACAAGGAGGACGCACAGGATTAACAGCTGTGGTAGTTTCCATCTTGTTTTTATTAGCCATATTCTTCAGCCCGCTTATTTCAATAGTTCCATCTTGCGCAACTGCTCCGTCTCTTATATTAGTTGGAATTTACATGATGATGGGGTTAAAAGATATTGTGACGGAAGATTGGACAGAAATTACACCCGCTATGCTTGCGTTTTTCATGATGCCATTTTCTTACAGTATTTCAGTAGGCATAGAAGCCGGTGTAGTGTCATTTGTATTTCTTAAAGCTTTATCAGGTAAAACGAGAGATCTGAACGTTGTTATGGTTTGCCTGACAGTTTTGTTTTTAGCAGCGCGGGTATATCTTTAAGAAAAATAGCAGTATCTGGGATTTTACCTTTTAAATTTTAAATTTTTTTGTACATGAAAGAATTGCTTAAACTCAAATAATAAGGGAGAATTATGATGGAAAAAATATTAATAATTGATAATAATCCTTTGGATGTAAGAGTATTAAGAGATATACTCAAGGATGCATACGAGGTGATTTCATCTCTTGAACCTGCGGATGGAATAAGTAAAGCCATGCTGCACAAACCCGAGGTTATTCTCCTTGATGACGCTATGCCGAGAGTTAACGGAAAAGAAGTATTGTTTGTTATTAAGAATACCTATGATTTAAAAAATATTCCAATTATACTAACGACAAATCAAATTGATCCTGACACAGAAGAAAAGTGGATCTCCTACGGAATTGTCGACTACCTTATTAAACCTTTTACACCGGGCATTGTGAAAGCCAGAGTCAGAACACATGTTGACTTATACTCGCTTAAGACAACCGTAGAGAAAATGATGCTCACGGACACTCTTACCCGTCTGCCTAACAGGAGTAGTTATAACGAAAGAATCAAGTCGGAATGGGCGCGCGCAATCAGAGAAAAAAACCCGATTTCCATAGCATTCATAGATATAGATAATTTTAAATCATACAATGCTCATTATGGAAACTTGAAAGGCGATGACGTGCTCAGGCTTGTCTCTTCAGAAATTAACTACGTCATGTCGCGTAAGACGGACTTCATCGGCAGGTATAGCGCGGAAAAAATAGTGATTATTCTGCCGAATACCACAAGGAAGGGCGCTAAAGTTGTGGTGGACCGCGCGAGGAAGTCAGTTCAGAATTTAAAAATTCCACATGCTTATTCTAACACCACTAATATTGTGTCTATCAGCATAGGCGGAGCTACTAAAATTCCGGGAAACGGAGAAGAATTCCACGATTTTGAAGAGATTGCCGACAAAATGTTATTTGAAGCAAAATCTTATGGCAGAGATACGATAATCTGGAATGAAGAATAGTTAATCCACAAAATAACCGCAATCCAATGCAATTCAGAATGTATTCTGAGCTGCATAAATAATATACGTGAATAATCCCTTGCAACGCTAACGTCGCAAGGGATTATTTCATATCTATTTTTCCGTCATTATTGCTGTCATATGCTCTCAACGCCTCAAAACCGCTCAGCGCTATTGAGCCGTCCGGCAAAACCATATTATCGCTAACCATTTCACTGCCTGAATGCATTTAAGGATAAAAATCTTTAATGATTCGGTCATTAAAATTCCTCCTTTATATGGTTGTAGTAACAGTAAATTTATAGCCTCCTGCCTGTATCAGGAGGTTGAACCATTAGAAACCATGTTGATAGAACCGCTGCAGTCCACGTCCCATCAATTGGTGTCACATAAAAACAAAATATAAGAAAAGACAGTATTGACCCGTATAAAATTGCTGCAAAAATTCGCATAATAAATGACCACTCCGAAGGGGCAAAATAGTATCGGAAAAAAACAAATAAAATCCACGACACAATATGATATGAAAAGACAAGATTGGCGTATGGTTCTTCTATTGCGGGAAAACAAGCGATTCCAAAAGCTACAATTCCAGTAAAAATATCAATAATAGACAGCTCTTTCAATGAACTAAAGAAAACTGAAATAGGATGTTTCAATTCGAAAGGATTGTTAATTCTCCTATCATAGTATTCCGTTGCTCTATTTTCGGAAGTCCATGTATTGTCAGATGAGCTATGACTTCTCACTGTACTTGTTTTTAATCCTGTTTTTGTTTCAGCTTTTACATATTTTCCACTTTCGCAATTCCAATTCATAAGCTTTTCGTAAGCTATGCGGATCTCTTTGTACATTATCTCGGTGTCCAGTGATTGATCGCGATCCGGGTGATATAGTTTTGTTAGTCTACGATAAGCTGCCTTGATATCGACTAGCGATGCGCCCGGTCGAAGTCCAAGAATTCTATATAAATAATTGCGTTCTTCAATCATCTCCGTATCCTTTCTAAAAAACCATTAACTTAGCTATCTACATATATGATTCATTAACGCTAAAAAGCTAGCCTATGGTAACTATATACTGAAAGACATTCTCACTTCCTTAAACGTCTCTATTATGATTATGATTATGACCTGACTGACCTATACTACACTTATTGGGAGTTCATTTTAATTAATAATGACAAGAGCTTAATTTCATGGTTGGCTGGTGAAGTGTCCATTGTTGGTTGTTTGCGGATGTTCCATAAATGTTTATTCTCTTAAGGCAGTTGGCGCTTTCTCCGTTTCATATTTCTCCAACGCATGATTCTCTTTAAGTCATAATTACTGTAAGTTAGCTATAACTAACTATAGGATATCATAGACTAACAATCTTGTCAATGAGTTATGCGAAAGTTTTATAACTCTTTTCATTTGATATTTATCAGGGGATATATGATTCATTAGCGCTAAAATGCTAGCCTATAATAACTATTAAGTCAAAATTCAGCTATTGTTTAATTCATTTATCATCATTGAGCTATCCGGACTACTTTAAGCCATCAGACCGGTCTTTGAGGGCCGCCAATACTGAACCGCAGAGCCACATAAACCGGAGGCAGCAACGTCATCCATATCTCTTAAGCCCCAACGGGGCGTTACAGAATTACAGGCGAGAGATTTTACGCCTGGCATATAGTAACGCCCCGTTGGGGCTTACAGGACCAGGAATTCTCCTACCTCCGGCTGATACGAGGGCACTAAAAAACTACTTTTTTTGAAGACCATAAATTACATCATAAACATATTAGTAGATATTTAAACAACTTGTAGTTTGATAACACATGGGAGCGCGGGCGTCTCGCCCGCTTTAGTAAAAGCCCAATTATTATTGATTATTTACATGCGTAGACTGAAGCTGAGTTTCCTCAATCACAATTTTTTTGGAAATTGACACTTCCATGAGAGTGTGGAAATCCNGACTACATAATTATCGATTTCCTGGCGGGCGAGGGGCGCCCGCGCAATGTCATTAAGATAAGGAAATAATGAGCTCGCAAAGATAAAGGAAGATTTCTCGAGAGAGGCGAGAGAGGATACAGAGAGAAAAAACTGTTATTTGCAGAGCAAACATTCTTCAGCTCCGTCATAAGAATACTTGCGCTTTACTAGTTCATAAAGCTTGCTATTACACGTCTTCGCGAGCCGAAGGCGCGGCGATCCAGAGTTTTTGAGCAAAAACAAAAACAAAAACAAAAGCCTATTGTGAACCTGCTTGTAGAAACATTGGTTCATTTTGCATTGTGGATGTAGTTCATGGGGGACTGGATCGCCACGGTCGCGTTGCTCCCTCGCGAAGACGATTAAATAAGCGTTCACCTTAGCTAAAGACTGACGACAAGCGCCTATTTCACACGTCTTCGCGAGCCGAAGGCGCGGCGATCCAGAGTTTTTGAGCAAAAAACAAAAACAAAAGCCTGGATTGCCGCGTCGCGCTTGCACGCTCCTCGCAAAGACGTGCTATCAGGCTTCTCTAATCGTTAATATATATATTATTTCAACGTGGCAACCATTTTTACATATCAAAAGAAGAAAAGCATACGTTTACGAGCTGTATATTTCACTTGTCAATATTATTAACTAAATGACATTGGACGCC
>JGI24702J35022_10000194_pt1 | contig 32822 bp, 25 predicted proteins | sample TergutTh196P4_FD_35022 | JGI IMG/M metagenome (IMG submission 35022) | reverse complement strand
CTTTTCTTTCGTCTGCTGTTATTCTTTTTCTTGCACCCATAGTTTAATCATTTTCTCTTGTTACCGGCATGACCGCGGAAAATTCGCGTAGGCGAGAACTCCCCTAATTTATGACCTACCATATTCTCGGTGATAAACACCGGAATAAACTTGTTACCATTATGGACAGCAATCGTATGACCTACGAAATCCGGAGAGATCATGGACGCTCGCGCCCAGGTCTTGATGACTGCCTTTTTGCCCGCTTCATTCATCGTTAAGATTCTGTTTTCTAACTTAACATTGATATACGGACCTTTCTTTAATGAACGACTCATAGTTATCTTTCAATTAATCAGTTTACTTTTTCCTTCTTTCAATAATATAACGCGAAGACGGTTTTTTCGGGGCTCTTGTCTTGTAACCCTTAGCATACAAACCCTTACGAGAACGGGGATGTCCGCCTGTTGCGCGTCCTTCACCGCCGCCCATCGGGTGGTCAACCGGATTCATCACTACGCCGCGATTACGGGGTCGACGTCCTAACCATCTGGTTCGACCGGCTTTACCTGATTTTTCAAGCGCATGGTCCGAATTACCTACACTGCCTACTGTCGCTTTACATGCGGATAATATCTTCCTTATCTCTCCGGAAGGCATCTTAATGATTGCATAACCCCCTTCGCGCGAAGTCAGCTGTGCAAACGCTCCGGCCGAACGCACTAACTTGGCGCCCTGGCCCGGACGAAGTTCGATATTATGGATAATAGTGCCAAGGGGTATGTTCTTCATCGGCAACGTATTACCTACTTCGGGCGCCGCCTGGCTACCCGACATCACTGTCTGGCCAACTTCCAGTCCGTTCGGAGCCACGATATAACGCTTCTCTCCGTCGGCATAATACAACAGCGCAATACGTGATGTACGATTCGGATCATACTCAATCGATTTTACGGTTGCCGGAATGCCATCTTTAGTTCTCCTGAAGTCGATCAAGCGGTATTTGCGTTTGTGACCGCCACCGAGATAACGCATCGTCATCTTACCGGTATTATTGCGTCCGCCTGTACTTTTTTTGCCGACTACAAGAGATTTCTCCGGCGTACTTGCAGTGATCTTATCAAATGCGCCGATAATCTTGTGTCTTTGCCCCGGGGTTGTGGGCTTTAATTTTCTGATTCCCATTCTTATTATTTAAAATCTTATTATTATCTGATAACTGATAACTGAAAACTGATAACTGATAACTGATAACTGAAAACTGAAAACTGATAACTAATAACTAAATGTTACTGAAGAAATCGATTGTATCTCCTTTTTTCAATGTTACGATTGCTTTCTTGTAGGCATCCTGGCGACCACTGACGACGCCTGCTTTTGTATATCGGCTTTTGAACTTACCGGAGCGATTCATCGTATTCACGCCGATAACCGTCACCTGGTACATCGCCTCTACTGCCTGTTTTATCTCTATTTTATTCGCATCCGGAGAAACACGGAACCCGAAACGATTCGGAAACTTTCCCGTGATAGTTGTCATTTTTTCCGTTACGATAGGTTTGATAATTATTCCCATGTCTTGTCCTCCTTATGCATTAAAATGTTCTTCGATGATAGCCAGCGCCTTCTCTGTAAGCAGCAGATTGGCAGCATCCAACACCTTATACGTATTCATCTCCGGTACTGTCACTACTTTTGTCGTTTGAAGATTACGCGCCGACAGAAATACCGTCTGATTATTTTCCGGCAAAACGAACAGTATCTTTTTCCCTTCCAATTTCAGGTCTCGCATGAAGGCAACAAATTCTTTTGTTTTCGGCGCTTCCATCGTAAAATCCTCTACAACGGTTATTGCATTGTCTTTAGCTTTGTATGATAGCGCCGATTTGCGTGCTAACGCTTTCACTTTCTTATTCAGCTTGAAGCTGTAATCGCGCGGTTGGGGTCCGAATATACGGCCTCCGCCCACCATCACCGGCGACTTGATATCGCCTCGTCGTGCGCCTCCGCTTCCTTTCTGACGAATCAGCTTGCGGGTACTTCCTGTTATCTCGCTTCTTTCTTTCGCTTTGTGCGTACCCTGACGACGGTTCGCCATGTGCTGCTTTACATCCAAATAGATAGCATGGTCGTTGGGTTCAATTCCAAAAACCGCATCGTTCAGCGTCACCGTCCGACCGGTATCTTCACCTTTTATGTTAAATACATTCAGTTGCATGTCTTAAATCTTTATTAATAAAATTGAACCTTTCGCACCGGGCACCGAACCTTTCACCATTAAAAGGTTTTGTTCCGGCAACACTTTAATCACCTGCAGGTTTTGAACTGTCACACGGGCGTTGCCCATCTGACCACCCATTTTCGTCCCCTTGAATACTTTTGAGGGGGTGGAGCAAGCGCCGATACTACCCGGCTTACGCTGGCGGTCGCTCTGACCATGCGTCATCTCGCCAACGCCACTAAACCCGTGTCGTTTCATAACCCCCTGAAAACCTTTACCTTTCGATGTGCCCACAACGTCGACAAACGATACAGCGCTTAGAAAGTCCGCTGTGATCACATCACCGGGTTTATACCCGGCCTCAAAATTTTTGAACTCAGCCAAGTATCTTTGCGGAGCTACGCCTGCTTTTTTGAAATGACCGCCTTCCGGCTTGGGTGTGTGTTTCTCCTTCTTTTCCTGGAAACCCAACTGAACAGCCTGATAACCGTCATTTTCTTTTGTTTTAATTTGCGTAACAACACAAGGACCTACTTCGATAACAGTGCATGGAAGATTTTTTCCCTCGGCGCTGAATACGGATGTCATTCCGATTTTTTTTCCAATTAATCCTGGCATTTCTTTTTATTTAAAAATTTAATATTTAAAATTCGTAATTAAACTTTTATTTCCACTTCCACCCCGCTGGGTAATTCCAATTTCATCAATGCATCGACCGTCTTGGGGGTAGAGCTATAAATATCTATTAACCGTTTGTAGGAAGACAACTCGAACTGTTCGCGTGACTTTTTGTTTACAAAGGTTGAGCGGTTCACAGTAAAGATACGTTTGTGCGTAGGTAGCGGAATAGGGCCGCTTACTACCGCACCGGTAGCCTTTACCGTCTTTACGATTTTCTCCGATGACCGGTCGACCAACGAATAATCGTAAGATTTCAATTTAATTCTGATTTTCTGGCTCATATTGTTGTTTTAAATTATTTTATCAAATCAATTCGTCCCTGCATCTCTGTCAGCACCTGTCTCGCAATGGATGAAGAGACCTGTTCAAAATGTGAGAACTGCATGGATGATGTGGCGCGTCCCGAGGTGATAGTACGCAAAGCCGTCACATATCCGAATGTCTCGGCCAAGGGCACTTTCGCCTTCACGATTCGTGCGCCTGTCCGGTTCGATTCCATGCCTTCCACTTGTCCGCGTCGTTTGTTAAGGTCGCCTATCACATCGCCCATACTTTCTTCGGGCGTCACTACCTCGATCTTCATGACTGGCTCCAAAAGGACAGGCTCCGCTTTGACGCAGGCGTTCTTGAACGCCTGAATGGCGCAAATCTCGAATGACAACTGGTCGGAATCAACAGAATGATAAGACCCGTCAACAAGGACGACTTTCAGCTTATTCACCGCATATCCGGCTAATACGCCATTATTCATGGCTTTCGTAAATCCTTTTTGTACCGATGGGATAAATTCTTTCGGTATATTACCCCCTTTCACTTCGTCGACAAACTGCAGGTGACCTTCAAAATCAGGATCTGTCGGACCTACATTCACGATGATATCGGCAAATTTTCCACGACCGCCTGTTTGTTTCTTATACACCTCGCGCAAGTTCACCGTCTTTGTGATGGCTTCCTTATAGGCTACTAACGGGCGTCCCTGGTTACACTCCACATTAAACTCTCGGCGAAGCCTGTCGACAATAATCTCAAGGTGAAGTTCACCCATGCCATTAATCACAGTCTGACCTGTTTCCGTATTTGATTCGACGCGAAATGTAGGGTCTTCTTCGGCTAATTTCGATAAGCCGATACTCAACTTGTCAATATCGCGTTGCGTCTTCGGTTCGACGGCGATACCGATCACCGGCTCCGGAAATTCAATCGATTCGAGCACGACGGGATGATTTTCATCACACAGTGTGTCGCCGGTGCGTATATCTTTGAATCCGACGCCTGCGCCTATATCGCCACATCCGATTTTCTCCATCGGATTCTGTTTGTTGGAGTGCATCTGGAACAAACGCGAGATACGTTCTTTCTTTCCCGTTCTGACATTTAGTATATAGGACCCTGCGTTCAACTCTCCTGAATAGACGCGGAAGAAACACAAACGACCGACATATGGGTCAGTGGCAATCTTGAAAGCGAGCATCGTCAACGGCTCCTTTGGGTCGGGTTTGCGTTCGATTGTTATTTCGGGGTCATCTACGTCGAACCCTTCGATAGCCGGCGTATCCCAAGGGCTTGGCAGATAGGCGCAAACCGCATTGAGTAACGTCTGTACCCCTTTATTCTTAAACGAAGAACCGCAGATCATCGGATTAATTTTCATCAACAATGTCCCTTTCCTGATAGCTGCCTTGATTTCTTCTTCCGTAATGGCTGCCGAATCATCGAAAAATTTCTCCATGATCACATCATCAAAATCAGCTATCGTTTCCAGCAGGTTTTCACGCCATTCTGTGGCTTCACCCAATAAATCGGAAGGTATTTCTTCGATATTATACTCGGCGCCCATCGTCTCGTCATGCCAGTAGATCGCTTTCATCTTAACCAAGTCAATGACGCCCTTGAATTTTTCTTCTGCCCCGATCGGAATCTGTATAGGGCATGGCGATGCACCCAGTACTTCTTTTACCTGACGTGCGACCTCAAAAAAGTCTGCGCCCGACCGGTCCATTTTGTTCACATAACAAATGCGAGGCACATTGTATTTATCGGCTTGCCGCCAGACAGTTTCCGACTGGGGTTCAACGCCTCCTACAGCACAAAATGTGGCTACTGCACCGTCTAACACACGCAAAGACCGTTCTACTTCGACCGTAAAGTCGACATGTCCCGGTGTATCTATCAAATTTATCTTATATTTCTCATCATCATAATTCCAGAATGTGGTTGTAGCTGCCGATGTAATGGTGATGCCGCGTTCCTGCTCCTGCTCCATCCAGTCCATCGTAGCCGCTCCGTCATGGACTTCACCGATCTTATGCGTCAGACCGGTATAAAAAAGTATACGTTCGGAAGTGGTTGTTTTGCCGGCATCAATATGCGCCATGATACCGATGTTTCTTGTATATCTTAATATTTCGTCCGTTTTACCCATTCTTTCATTATTATATTAAAAGCGGAAATAAGCAAAGGCGCGGTTTGCTTCGGCCATGCGGTGCATATCTTCTTTACGTTTGTAGGCTCCACCCTGACTGTTGAACGCATCGACAATTTCGGCGCACAACTTATCCGACATGGATTTGCCTCCACGTTTGCGTGCATACGAAATTAAATTTTTCATTGAAATGGATTCTTTACGATCCGGGCGGATCTCGGTAGGTACCTGAAAGGTAGCCCCGCCCACGCGGCGGGATTTCACTTCTATTTGTGGCGTAATATTTTCGAGCGCCGACTTCCATATCTCAAGCGCGGATTTTTCTTCATGTGGCAATTTTGCCCTTACGTTATCCAAAGCAGAGTAGAATATATCAAAAGCGATATTCTTTTTTCCATCATACATCAAGTGGTTCACAAAGCGTGTAACCCTTGTATCACCGAACACCGGATCCGGCAGGATCAGGCGTTTCTTTGGCTTCACTTTTCTCATTTTATTCTAAAAAATTTATGTCCTTGCTTTTTGGCTGTTGATTTACCTAATCAGACAGGGTATGCCCTATCTTTGCTTCAGCGGCTACACTAAGCCATTTACTCAACCCTTGCGTTCATAAAAAATCAAATATCCAAATAACTTAAACAGATTTATAATTTATATTAATTCTCTCGTAGTTTTCAGTTTTCAGTTTTCAGTTTTCAGTTTCGGATTCCTAATTACTAATTACTAATTACTTTTTGCCTTTTGCTCCTCCTTTTGCCGGAGCGCCTTTTGCAGCAGCGGCAGCTTTTGCGGCAGCCCCTGCTTTGGGTCGTTTAGCTCCGTATTTCGAACGTCGTTGCGTACGACTTGCCACACCGGCCGTATCCAATGTTCCCCGTACAATATGATAACGTACGCCCGGAAGGTCTTTCACACGACCACCCCGTACCATCACGATAGAGTGTTCCTGCAGGTTATGACCTTCGCCAGGAATATACGTATTCACCTCTTTGTGGTTGGTCAGACGCACACGCGCCACCTTACGCATAGCTGAGTTCGGTTTTTTAGGCGTGGTCGTATAAACGCGAACACATACACCTCTCCGCTGCGGACTTGAATCCAAGGCCGGAGATTTCCCTTTTACCGTTATTTTCTCTCTCCCTTTTCTAACTAACTGTTGAATTGTAGGCATCTTACTATTTTAATTTCAATATTAATTTCAAAAAACTCCACTTTACGGGGGTGCAAAGATACGGACTTTTTTTATACAAACAACTTTTTTTGATTTTTTTTTTACAAATTGAAATATTTTAGCGTTTTTTCAACAACAACTCATGTTTCGCACCTCATCATTCAACGAGAGCGCGGTGTGTTTGCTTGGATATAAGCAGCCTGTGGGTTGGTAAGGCTTAACATATCAAAATTCAATTGCTCTAAAATACTCATTGTAAACGCCAATTTCGGCAATCGCAGGGGGCGATTCAAACTCGTCGATGATAATCTTCACTTTGTTTCCCCAAACCTGAAGAAAACGTTCCACTTTAATTTTTTTGTCGTTGTTGCCTGTAAGCAAAGGTTTCCATATGTTATTCACCATATATTCAATGCGATATTTACGGATGTTGCTCCGGTTACCGCCTTCGGCAATGGTGATTGTATTAAAGGGTTGCTCCACCCCCAAGTCGATTTCGATCCAGGGCGTCTTCACCGAAGGATTTGAACGCCATGAGGAACGGAAGTTATCGTCATTAGCAAAATCCATGATATCCATGTCGTTACTCCAACTCGAATTGGCCGGTTTGTTTTTTGCTATGTTCGATGAGATGATGGGGCCGTCGTTAGGCGGAAGTGTCGGCATTCGTCCTTCGTTTTTCCACAGTCTCCCTATCTCTTTTAATGCGGCTACCGCATTGTCGTCCACTAATCCATCGCGATTTGGCGCTACATTCAGGATAAAATTACACCATATCTTATTAAAAGGTATCAGGTTGTCATTTACTAATGTGGCAGGTTCTTTTACCGGCGACGTCGGGAAACTTTCTTTCCAGAACCAGTTCGCATTGATAGGCAGGCACGATAAAGCCGGTAATCGGTTGGTTTCTCTTGAGATATTCTGTCCGGCGCCCTGCTCGTATGATTTAATATCGGTGTAATACAACACTTCAGGCGGATATTTAGCGGCATTCAGGTCCATTACTAAGCAGTTGGGTTGCAGCGATTTAACAAGACGGTAGATGTCGGCAAACGGCACGATGTCGTATGAGATACGCGACCAGGGGGCGTCCCAACCGTCGATGACAAGCGCTGTAATTTCCCCATACCCGGTTAGCAACTCCGTCAACTGGGCTTTGACCATTTCGATGTGTTGCGGATTGATCCAGCCGGGACGCAATTTATGATGCGTATCTAAGAGGGAGTAATAGAACATTACTTTCAATCCCTGTTTACGGAAAGCATCGGCAAACTCCTTAACCACATCCCTTTGATAAGGGCTGTTCATCACATTATAGTCGGTTGTCCGGGTAGCCCAGATACAAAAACCGCTATGGTGTTTAGTCGTAAGGCATCCATACGACATATTGGCATCTTTGGCGGCGCTTGCCCATTGATTACAATCGAGCTTCGAAGGATTGAAAATGGATGGGGAAGCTTCAGGATCAGCCCAATCATCCGGCATATAGGTCGGTATGTTGTAGTGGATAAACATACCAAACCTCAATTCGACAAATTCCTGTTGTAATTCGGCAAGCATTTTAATGTTTTGCGCCGTTGATTGACCTGGAATGAGTGCTATCAGCACAAGCCGAGCTAAAGTGAACATTAATTTTTTCATTGGCTATTCTTTTATCATTTAACAATATCTTCTAAATCTATCTTCTTCCTTGGGAACAAGGCTGCAAATATAGCATCAATTAAGCGCAATACAAAATAAACTTGTTTAATTCAAATTGTGGTAAGCAAATTAGCCGGAAAAAACAAAATTCAAAAATATTTTTTATCTTTGCGGCAAAAAACAATATCATTACTCGATACCTCTCTGAATGACTTTCAACTCCATCCTCGAAAAATACCGCAAGTTCTCTTTCTCCAAAGAAGATTTAGGCAGGCGCTTTGAACGGCTCATGAAAGCGTATTTAATGACCGACCCAAAATATGCTACCCTTTTCCAAAACGTATGGCTTTGGTCCGACTTCTTTGCTAAAAAAGATTTTGGCGGCCATGATACCGGCATTGATTTGGTCGCCTTCACTTACAACGGCGATTTTTGGGCTATCCAGTGCAAATGCTTCCAGGATGACAGTTATATTGACAAACCCGCAGTCGACACCTTTCTTTCAACGTCAAGCCGGAAATTTCTGAATGAAACTTTTCAAACCGTAACATTTGCTCACCGACTTTGGATTTCTACTACCAACAAATGGACCTCCAATGCCGAAGAATCCATCAAAAACCAACACCCTCCAGTCAGCCGTATCAATTTGTACGACTTGCAATATGCTCCCGTTGATTGGGAAAAATTAGAAGAAGGCATCCACGGCTTGGTAGCCCAAACCGAAAAAAAATCATTACGTCCCCACCAAACAAAAGCAGTAACCGATACCCATTCCTATTTCAATACCCACGACCGCGGCAAACTCATCATGGCCTGCGGTACCGGTAAAACGTTTACTTCGCTCCGCATTGCCGAATCCGAAACCGGAAGCAAGGGTCTTGTTCTTTTTCTTGTCCCCTCAATCGCTTTGCTCGGACAAATCCTTAACGAATGGTATGCCGACGCCATTAATACTATTGACGCCGTTTGTATTTGTTCCGACCCCGCAGTATCTAAAAAACAAAGTAAAAACCAAGATTCCAATTCTATTTCTGTGGTCGACTTGGCCCTGCCCGCCAGTACCGACGTTAAAAACATTGTCAATCAATTTTTTGAAATCGAAAAAAAACACCATTCAGGGAAAACCGCTATGACAGTTGTCTTCTCTACTTATCAATCTATTGAAGTCATTTCTAAGGCGCAAAAAATATTGGTTGAAAAACTTCCCCAATATTCCGAATTTGACTTGATTATTTGTGATGAAGCCCACCGTACTACAGGTGTGACCCTTTCGGGTGACGATGAATCCGCTTTTGTTAAAGTGCACGACAACAATTTCATCCGTTCCAAAAAACGTCTTTACATGACCGCTACCCCGCGTCTTTACAGCGACGAAGTAATCTCTAAAGCAAAGGAGGCTGATGCTACCCTTTGTTCCATGGACGACAAGGAAATGTATGGCGACGAAATCTATCGTATCGGATTCGGCCAGGCCGTTGACGAAGGGTTATTAACCGACTACAAAGTCCTTATTCTTACTCTCAATCAAAACGACATTCCCCCAGCCGTTCAGGATATGATTTCCGACAAAAATAACGAAATCAATACCGACGACATTTCTAAACTTATCGGCTGTATCAATGCCCTTTCAAAACAGGTGATAGGCGACAATGGATCAATAAAGGCTACCGACCCCGAACCGATGCGCCGGGCTGTCGCCTTTTGTCAAACCATTATCGCGAGCAAGAACATTACCACCACATTTAATAATGCAGCCGAAACCTATATTAGTCAACTTCCGCTGCAAAAACGCCTGTCCATTCAATCCGTTTCTTCAAAACATATCGATGGTACCATGAGCGCAACGTCTCGTAACGACCTGATGTCTTGGCTCAAAGAAGAACCCGATGAACGCGAATGTCGCGTTCTTACCAATGTCCGTTGTCTCTCCGAAGGTGTGGACGTCCCTTCGCTTGATGCCGTTATGTTTCTTTCCGCACGAAATTCCCAGATTGACGTTGTCCAGTCCGTTGGTCGCGTTATGCGAAAAGCCGAAGGTAAAAAATACGGCTACATTATTATCCCTGTCGTTGTTCCTGCTACCATAGAAGCCGAAAAAGCATTGGACGACAACGAACGCTACAAAGTTGTATGGACCGTTCTTAACGCTCTTCGCGCACATGACGACCGTTTCAACGCCACCATCAACAAAACTGAACTCAACCGCAAAAAACCGGAAAACATCTTAGTTGGGCGTCCCGATATATCTTTCGACGAAAACGGGAATCCGGTCTCTCTGAAGGATGAACCCGGCAACGTTGAAGCCTCCAAACAAATCTCCCAACAGCTCTTATTCCAATTCGAACAACTTCAAAATGTGGTCTTTGCCCGCATGGTACAAAAAGTAGGCGATAAACGCTACTGGGAGCAATGGGCCAAATCGGTAGGCGAAATTGCCGAAAATCAAAATGAACGTATAGGCCGCATGATTAAATCAGGCAATTATAAAACCGCTTTCGAAAAATTTCTTTCAGGATTGCAAAAAAACATCAACCCCGGCATATCTACCTCCGACGCCATCGAAATGCTTTCCCAACACATCATCACCAAACCGGTATTTGAAGCCTTATTCGAAGGATATTCGTTTGTCAAAAACAACCCTATATCTGTCTCCATGCAATCAATGCTTGACTTACTCGAAGAAAGCGCCATAGAAAAAGACACCGAAGTGCTGCAAAAATTTTACGAATCCGTAAAAATGCGTGCTTCCGGTATCGATAACGCCGAAGGAAAGCAGCGTATTATCACTGAGTTGTACGACAAATTTTTCAAAACCGCATTCCCCAAAATGGTCCAACGTCTGGGCATCGTTTACACCCCCGTCGAGGTAGTCGATTTTATCATCCATTCCGTAAACGATGTATTAATACAGGAGTTTGGTCGCACCGTCAGCGACGAAAATGTAAATATACTTGACCCTTTTACCGGCACCGGCACCTTTATAACGCGCCTCATTCAAAGCGGATTGATACATAAAAACGATTTGGAACGCAAATACCATCACGAACTCTTTGCCAACGAAATCGTTTTGCTTGCCTACTATATTGCAGCTGTCAACATCGAAAACGTGTTCCACGATGCGATAACCATCCCCGCCGTTGAAAAGAGTAACAACGGAAACCCTGCCGTTGTCCGGCATCCTTCTCCATATACCTTAGCCGAAACGAGTTCCACCGTCAATGAACCCGCCATGCCATATAAGCCCTTCGACGGAATCTGCCTTACCGACACCTTCCAACTTTCCGAATACGATGAAAAAATAAAAGGCGAAGGCTTTTCACCCGAAAATTCGGAACGTATTGACAAGCAGAAAACCACCCCAATAACCGTTATAATAGGAAATCCGCCCTATTCTATCGGACAACGCTCCGCAAACGATAACGCCCAAAATCAATCCTACCCTAAGCTTGATTCAAAAATTTCCATTACATATGCCAAACAATCATCTGCCGGTTTGAACAAATCCCTTTACGACGCCTACATTAAAGCCTTCCGTTGGAGCGCCGATCGCTTAGGCAACAACAACGGTATCATCGCCTTTGTTAGCAACGGAGCATGGCTTGACGGAAACAGCACCGACGGTTTCCGCAAAACCCTCGAAAAAGAATTTTCAAAAATCTATGTTTTTAACCTGCGCGGCAATCAACGTACAAGCGGTGAACTAAGCCGCAGAGAAGGAGGTAAAATTTTTGGCAGTGGCAGCCGTACTCCGATAGCCATAACCGTTTTAGTTAAAAACAAAACCCAACAACCGGCCAAAGCAAAAATTCATTACTTCGACATAGGCGACTATTTCTCACGGGAAGAGAAACTGTCCATCGTAAAGAAAAACCACAGCCTTGCCAACATGCAATGGCAACCCCTCGCTCCCAATAAACACGGCGACTGGCTCAACCAGCGAAACGACGTTTTCGCCTCCCTTATTCCCCTCGAACCTACCAAAAAATTTGATTTAAAAACCAAAAGTTTCTTTAATCTTATTGCCATCGGAATTGCAACCAATAGAGATGCATGGGTTTTGAACTTTTCCAATCAAGAACTTTCCCGTAATATGCAAAGGATGATTGAATTTTACAATCAACAAAGCACGGCATTTATAGATGCAAAAAATATTTCACCCGATTTAGAGATTGAAAATTTTATTGATACAACCCCCTCAAAAATCAGCTGGACCGTAAATTTGAAAAAAAATGTTGAAACCGGAAAAATTCACCGATTCTATGAAAATTCTATCCAAATATCACTCTATCGCCCCTTTACAAAAGAATTTCTATATTATGACAAACCCTTCATTGAAAGACCCGGACTTTGGTCGCAGCTTTTTCCAACCAAAGAACATGAAAATTTAATAATTTGTATTACAGGAATGGGCGTTAATAAGGATTTCTCAGTTCTTATTACTGATGTTGTTCCCGATTTACAACTTCAGGCAAACGGTCAATGCTACCCCCTCTATTACTACGAAGAAAACAATACCCAACAGTTGCATCTTTTTGACAATACAACCCAGAACCAATACATCCGCCGTGATACTGTCAGCAACTTCATTTTTGAAAGAGCAAAGCAACAATACGGCAAAAAAGTGACAAAAGAAGATATCTTCTACTATGTCTACGGATTTTTGCACAGCCCCTACTATCGTCAAACTTTTGCCTCCGACTTGAAAAAGATGCTTCCCCGACTTCCTTTAGTTGACGATGTTCGCCATTTCCGGGCATTCAGCAAAGTCGGCAGAGCTTTGGCATATCTTCATTTGAACTACGAATCCATTCCCCATTATCCGGGAATCATTGAAAAATACCATCCCCTTTCTATTTCCGATACGCTCAAACATGTGAGTGAAGAAAATTCACAATACTATGATTTTAAAGTAGAAAAGATGAGTTTCCCCTCAAAAAACGATAAATCCAAAATCATTTACAACAGCCAGATTACCATCGAGGAAATCCCCCTCGAAGCCTACGAATACATTGTAAACGGAAAATCCGCTATCGAGTGGATCATGGAACGCTACCAAATCACAACCCACAAAGAAAGCGGCATCACCAACAACCCCAACGATTGGTCCACGGAATCCGGCAATCCGCGCTACATAATTGATTTGCTCCACAGCATCATCAACTTAAGCGTCCAAACCGTCGCCATCGTAAAGAATCTCCCCGACATAACCGCTCTCTTTAATTCAAATCAAACCCAAGACCAAGACTAAGAAAGTTAAACCCCAAAACTTTTAAGACATCCGCCACTACCAACGCATCATCCTTTCCCTCCAATCCACATCCCAAATAATGCCCGAAATAGAGTTATAACCTTAAAAATAAAAATAATATGGTGAAAATAAAAATTTTGAAAATTTTGATATGGACAGCATCCATTGCTTTTTTAGTAGGCATTAGTCTTTCTATCTATGCCTATTTTATAGAAAAATCCAGTATGGGTAATTTAGCTGGGGCTGCGCTTGCGATTGTTGGTCTAATTGGTACAATATTTCCTTTATTTTTGCTTTTAAAAGAAAAAAATCAGCCTTCAATTAAGTTTGATCTTGATTTGGCCTCTAAACTTGCCGATGAAAGATTAAAAGAAGAAATAGCCCTTCGTGATATTACTATTGCTTCTTTAAAAGAAAAACTATCACTCAAAAATCTAATGTCATGGGATATAATAGTAAAAGAGTGTTTAGAAAAAGGAGACCTCAAAAAAGCAATAGCATCCATTGACACTGATGCAAGTGATGAAGAAACTGCTCAAAAACATATCCGTAAAGCTCAATTATATATCTTAAACTTTCAATTCACTGAAGCAGAATTACACTATAAGCAGGCCGTTACAATATTCCCTTCTTTTGAAACCAACATTGAAATAGCAAAATTCTACTCTAATTTGAACCGATTCAACGAATCCATAACTTATTACAATAAATGTTTGACCCATACCGATTTACCTCAAGATAGAGCCTTAGTGCTTAATAATTTGGGAAACCTAAAAAGTGACATTGATGCTTATCCCGAAGCCGAAGCTTTATTTAAAGAAGCCTTAGAAATACGCCGCAATCTTTCAGAAAACAATATCAATAACTATACTTTCCTTTCTGATGTTGCAGGAACCCTTAATAACTTGGGACTTTTGCAGAGAACAATTTATGCGCTTGATGAATCCGAAGTTTCATTCAAAGAAGCCTTGAAAATACAAATTGAACTTTCCAAAAAAAATCGTGATCTATTCCTTTCTGATCTCGCTGGAACCCTTGACAACTTAGCAAGTGTACAATCTAATAAATGCAATTATTCCGATGCCCAAGTATCCATTAAAAAAGCCTTGAAAATTCGTAGGGCATTAGCAAAAAAAGATCGCAATACTTACCTCCCCGTTCTCGCTGGGACTACTCACAATATGGGTACTTTTTTGTTAGAAATAAACTCTTATTACGAGGCTGAACCCTACCTTAATGAATCTTTGAAATTATGGAGAGAACTAGCATCAAAAAATCGCGATGCTTATCTTACCCACATAGCTATGAATCTTTACAACCTTGGACGTATGCATTACTATAAAAAATCATGCTCTGAAGCCGAAACCTGCTTTAATGAATCTTTGAATATTCGTCGTAAATTAGCCTCAGAAAATCGCGATGCTTACCTTTCCGATTTAGCTGTTTCCCTTACTGGCTTGGCTAATGTTTATTGCTATAAAAACGAATTTTCTGAGGCAGAAACATCCTATAAAGAATGTTTGCAAATATATAGAGAATTAGCTTTAAAAAATCCTGATGCTTACTTCCCAAGTGTCGCCACTTTATTAGTCAACTTATCTCTTTTTTATCAAGATAATTTTTCCAATATGAACTTATCTCTAAAATATGCAAAAGAAGCAATAGATGTCCTCAAAAATTGCAAAAACTCCCCTTATATTCATGAACTAAATAGAAAAGCTAATCAAATAATAGATGAATGGTCCAACAATTTACCGTAATAACCTATAGTTTCGCCTTTCTTTTCCTTATTGCGCTTTATAATTAGTTTTCTTTCCCCTATCTCTCCTCCGTCCAATATTTAGTTACATTTACATAGCGAAATCCTTTTAAATTCCTTTTCCTTTCTCTTTCTACTTGCGTCTCTCCGCTCGCCCTCCGCCCTCCTAGAACATCCCCTTTATTTTTCTCCCCTCTTCTTAATAACGAGTCAAATTTATTTCATCTCCACATTCGCTCCGCACATTCCGTCCGTCAGCCGCAAAAGATAAAAGATAAGGGGAAATTTTTTTTATAAAAAAATTTCCCCTTATCTTTGTAATGTTTTTACATAAGGTATAGCATGGAAAATCTTGTAATTAAATGTCCACACTGTAACTATACGCCGACAGAGAGCGTACAATGGCTTTGTAATGATTGTGGTACGACTTTCGATACTTTCAAAACCGGAGGGAAATGCCCTAATCCTGATTGCTCGCGTTTTTACCTGTACACCGGGTGTCCCAATTGCAACAAATCCAGTCCTTTTGAAAAATGGCTTAATAATTAAAACGTAATAATATGAAAACTTTTTACTTATTTATTTTATTATCAATATCTTTTAATTTCTCATTCAGTCAAACGCCTATTAGACTGATACCGGGTGCATTGAAAAATCATGTGTTAGGCGAAACGGTCAAAAAAACGGGATTATCCTTAGGCGATGCTGCTATTCTTGGAGTAAATCCTTTCTTGGCTAATCCAACGGCAATCCCATATTTCATATCTGCCGAACGACTCGACCCTTCGCTCTTTGAACTTTCTCCCTCCCATAAAGTAGTCGATGATTTCGGCCGGAAACTGGCAACAGGCGTCATCCCCAAAGATGTTTTAGATCTTCAGTTTGCGCTAAATAATATCTATGATATTAGATTGCCACTTAACGGCTCCCTCGATGATAACACCCTAAAAGCTTACAACAAACACAATTTGATTGAAATAGATAAATTTGGCCGAAAACTTGGTAGCAAAGAAGGAATCACCCCGGATGACGTCAAAAAACTCCAAACCGCTTTAAATTTCTTTTATAGTATTAAATTACCTATCGACGGACTGTTCCGCAACGAAACCTTAAGCGCTTACAACAAACACAATAGGTTTATTGATCAATTGAAACAAACACGAAAACAAACACTTAACCAACAAAATTAACCTGACAACGAGTATCCGGGCGGTGAATTGCTATACGCTTTTCCTTCTTTATCAATCCAAAACATCTTTCCCTTAAGAGAAACCGGGGTTATACCGTTTTCGAATTTCGGTTCATCGAATACATAATCAAATATTAGAGGGATAACCTCTCTTCCGTATTCGTTTACGAACCCGAACCTTGAATTCTTTACTACGCAGGCCAATCCCTCACTAAAATCTACACAGTAATCGTATTTGGGTTCAACGATGACCTTGCCCGTCGTATTTATATATCCCCAACTGCCTGATTTTGATATTCTTGCTATCTTTTTATTCGCCGCTACATCAATAAAACTACCTATTATCTCATATTCGAACGAAACAACGATTTCATTCAATTTATTGATTATTCCACATTTACCGTTCAATACAACCCTTGCTATCCCTGAAATGAACGGCTCGCCATATTCATATATATAGGGTATTTTCATCTCATTTCTTTTGTCGCAATATCCATACGTGGTGGGAGAATTCCTGTTATCCCTTTCAACGAGACGCAAAGAATCATTGGGTGCGTAAATCGGATCTTTCTCAAGCCAACACGAAGTTATATCATTTATTTTTTCTTTCCTTTTTGAATGATCAATTGAAAAATTTTTCCATTTGAATATCAATTCTTTGTCACATTCTTCCAAGTTTATTATCTGACTAAAGTATCTTGCCTCATGGTATAGTTCTGATAGAACCTGGGCAATGGTCAGTCTGCTTTCCTGAGTAATTATCGCATCCAATGCAAGTACTAATCTTCCTTCCATGTCTATTACTACGCAATGATCCCTTTGTTTGACGATGCTGTATCCATATTCGAAGTCCGTGCCCCAATCAAATACAAAAGGAACGACTTCCGCACCTTTAGTATTTAAAAATCCATATTTCCCTTTCCGCCTCGCTCGGATTCGCTCCGAACAAATAGAACCGATTTCTTCATAATCAAATTGAGTGAAAGGTTTATCATTTGCGTCCACTATGCCAAACAAATTTCCTTTCTTTACAGCGATTGAGTTCTCCGATAGGATTTCAATCTCGTCGTATTGTGGCTTTATCCGCATGGATGTTTGAGTTACTACACCATATTTTCCATTCTTCATCACACACGCCAACCCATGTTTGAAATTCGTAATACTATCAAAACTAACAAATTGACCCGATTTATTCTCTTTCAACCGAAGTTTTTCTATCAAATTTTTCTCTTTTCCTCGGGCAATTTTTACGACTCTCCCAAATTCGTAGTATAGCTTGTAGTCTTTTCCATCTCTTTTCATCTGTCCCAGTTTCGTATTTGCCACATTCACCGCAAATGATGTATGGACATCAATAAGCGGTTTCCCTATGATCTCCATTTCCTCCCTTATTGTTTTAACCGAATTATTGTTCTTAAAACTCTTTTCTATCCCCTTTAAATATATCAGCGATGACTTTCCTTCATTGTCTGATGCTATGTAAAGTACATCATCATAGTATCTTGAAGCAAAATTTGTGGGATGAGATTCATCAAATTTTTTCAGATTGTATTTTTCTTCCTTATTATCAGCAATTTTTTCCATATTTAGTAATTTGCCGCAAAGTTACAAAAAAACTATCAGAATTTTATCAAAGGACAAAATCAGGACAAATTCAGGGACAAAATTTATCTTTAAAAAACAACATCAAGAGAGGTGTTACCTTTGTCGTCTAATTACAAAAATTAAAAATTGAGATTTATGAAAAAGAATGATTTTAGTAAACCATCGTCGGCAGGAATCCCCTTTACTTTGGCTGCTTTGTGCGCCCTTGCAATCCTTGCCGTCTTTTCAGGCAATTACCAAGTTTTTTTTCTTTACCTACCATTACTGGTCATTTATGGGGTACGCTTTAAAAACTGGGTTTTTTACGAGTTGATCAACTGCAAGTTCAAGGGGATACGGTCATATAACGTTTCTGATGTGCATCATTTTAAATGTGGGGTTCGGTTTTTTTTGATTGTCAACGTGCTCCTCGCAACGGTAGGTTTGTTTTTATACTACTTTCAAATTTTGGTCTTCCGCGATTGGGTCAACTGTATTTTTATCTCAGTTATCAGCTGGCTTGTTATGTTTTATTGCGCTCAATATCTGTCGCTTTCAAAATATAAAAAAAAATTGATAAAATTTTTATCAAAAGATCGCTTCTACTGGGACGCGTATGATGTTGAATTCGATAATAAACTTAGAAATCAACGTATTGAGTTAAACGATTCAATTTTTATTAACCTTTAGAATTTGGGCGCAGAAAGGAGGAAAAAAAGAGGCACGCCTTTAATAATACATCGGAGGAGGCGTTGTCTTTCAGCCCGAAACAATAAATCAGATGTAAAGCAATATTTTTTTATTTATAAACATTTAAAAATCAGAACTATGAACAATTTTTTTTTCTTATTAGTATTCGTATTGGCCTTGATCCACCAATCTACTGTCTCTGCTCAAAGGATTGATTCAAATGGTACTTTAGGCGCTGGTCCTAAAGGTAGCCCTAAAGAGATTACATCAAACATCTCTTCTTCCAAAAGCAATTCGATTGGAGGTGATCTTTCAAAACAAATTGATGCAGCCCAACAACCGAAGTCGACAACATCACCGTCAAAGTCTACAACGTCTCCTTCTCAATCAACGTCGACAACGTCTCAGTCAAAGTCGACAACGTCTTCTTCTCAGTCAAAGTCGACAACTTCTTATTCGCAGTCGACAACGTCGACAGCATCACCGTCAAAGTCTACAACGTCGACTACATCACCGTCAAAGTCTACAACAACATCTCCTTCGACTACTAGCACTAACTCCGGTTACAGCCCGCCATCTTCAAATTCTCAAAACTCTAAAGATTGCAATATTTCTGCAGCCTGCCAGGAAGCTACCCGTAGTGCTTCAAAAGCTGGCGGTCATTTAAAGTAACCGTTTATTAACAAAGGTAGAGCAGGCCTAAGCCTGCTCTACCAAAAAAACTTCAACAGTATTAATTATGAATATATTATTTAACTTATTGATATTTGCATTAATATCATCCATAACCGTATCTGCGCAGGAAGTTTGCCCAGCAGTCCTTATAGAAGCTGAGAACATCACCTTAGCTGAAAATATTTTTATTAATAATGCAAAAGAAGCGAAACTGCTTAATGGCTCTTATGTATGCAAAATTGCCGAGAAGATGAGCGATGAACGTTTCATGGCATTGTCCGACCGTTTTCAGCATAACCCTTATTTTAAGCGAACTCAGGATATGACCAAAGAAGAGATCACAGCTTATATCATGTATGCGGAAAATTTTTCCGGACAGTTCAACGTCTTTATTGCCCTTCAAAGCTATTTCAAAGAATTGGAATACCTTCCTGAAGATGTTCAAACTCGTTTGCGTATTATTGACAATACAATACAAATGTATACTGACATCCAGCAAGCCTTAGACCTTGAGTTGCAGTATAATACCGGCGAAATCATCGACAACGGAATAGCCTTGTTGATCAAACAGGTGCCGGAAATATTGCCTTCGGTCAATATTCCCGGATATACTTCCATCGACACCGAACTTGCCAATATGCTTGGCAAAGACGTTATCGCCATTAAATATAACCATTTGAGATCTTCTGTGAGAAAAACCCTTCCTATAGAGAACAATTTTTCTGATCAATACAATAAAGCCTTTACATACTACCAACGTATTGCTATGGCAGTCCCGCCGTTAAGACTGATCACAAAAGCCCCTTTGTATCGATTATTCGAAGGCCTACCCGAGATCTCAAAAAACGGCGCCCATGTTGCCGTCAATCTTCAAGTTTATTTTCGCAAGAGCGAAATCACTGATTTAATCAGTCAGCTACAACGCGAAAAATCTCTCATAATATCGAATTTTACATCCGGTTATTAAATAGCATTATTTCCCTTTCTTCCCCGGACATCCCCTGTGTGCCTTTCCGTCCCGTACAACCCTTTTCCGTTCGTTCCGACATCGCTCCGCTCTCCGTCTTTCCTAAATCCTTTCCTCACTTTCAAATCCTTTACAAATGCAAAGTTTACGGAAAAAATTTTACCTTAAAATTTGCATTTATAAAGTAAACGCTTTATCTTTGTCACAATTTTAACGCCCCCCTGCTTGCATTTGTCGGGCAGGATAGCCTCTCCGCAGTAGAGGCTTTTTTTTTACCTCTTATCGCCTGACTTTACAATCTGCTTGATAATTCTTCGTCTGTCAGGACGGTTAGTATCGGCAGGCCGTCGGGTGTGATGCCGTTGGCCTCGATGGCAAAAAGGGAGGCTACTAATGTTTCCATCTCGTCGGTTGACAGTTTTTTCCCCATACGGATGGCTGTCGTTTTGGCAAGCGACAATGCCATTTTCTCAGTCTGTTTTTCTTTTGCACTTGTTTCGCATTCCATCGCTGCTGTAATGATATTTTTGATATGGTGGGCCGGATATCCGCCGGATATTTCGGCAGGCGTCGCATGGATGGCATAACTGTTTCCGCCTAACGAAACGAGGTCGAACCCTAAATAACGAATCTCGTCGTGTAAGGATGAGAGTAGTGACGATTCGGTTGCTGTTAATTCCACCATTTCAGGAAATAAAAGTTTTTGAGATATCGAACGGTGACGATTGATATAACCGATATATCTTTCATATAATATACGCACGTGCGCGCGATGCTGGTCAATGATTACCAAACCTGACTTTAACGGGGTAATAATATAGCGGTTCTTATATTGAAAACAGGGATGCAGGAACTCGTCAAAAAGTGATTCATCCTTGCCGGATATGTCTGATGAAAAAAATTTTTCATCAGACATATCCGGCAAGGAGGCAATAACCCTTTCGGATTCATTTTCGGACGACAGATTATCCCCAGGCAAAGCGATTGTAGACCGTTCATTTTCAAAACCTTCGTATAAGGCTTTCCAATCGGTTGCGTGCTGAAAGGGATTATAATTTTTATTTACCTGAATGGTCGGCGATTCGTTGCGTTGATATGAGGGGTTGTACACCGGTATGTCAATAGTCCCTGCGGCTTCGAAATCGATGGAAGGTACGGCATTCGATTTCGCCAATGACTCGCGTACTGCCGCACAGATGATCTGCCAGATCGCTTTTTCATGTTCAAATTTTATTTCGGTCTTTGTCGGATGGATATTGACATCAATGGCTGAGGGATCAAGGGTAAAATAGATAAAATAGTCGGGCATTTCGCCTGTGGGAATCATCTGTTCGTAAGCCTGCATCACAGCTTTATGAAAGTAAGCGTGACGCATATACCTGCCGTTCACGAAGAAAAACTGCTGATGACCATGTTTTTTCACTGCGTCCGGTCGACCTGTAAATCCTGAAACATGCACCAAAGAGGTGTTGACTTCGATAGACAGAAGTTTCTCATTCATACCTTTCCCAAACAAAGCGATGATACGCTGTTTGAGGCCGCAGGCGTACAATTCTGAAATAACGGTCTCATTATGACGTAATGTGAACGAAATGTGGGGATGGACAAGCGCGATTCGTTCAAATTCCGATATGATATGACGAAACTCTACTTCGTTAGATTTGAGAAACTTACGACGTGCCGGTACGTTAAAAAAAAGATTTTTGATCGAAAAAATACATCCTTCATTGCAGGCATCGGGCATCACCGTATCGGGTATAGAACCGGTGATAGACAAATAAGTACCGGCATCGCTCCCTTGGGTTTTGGTATGTAGTTCCACCTGAGCAACTGCCGCTATCGACGCTAAGGCTTCTCCACGAAATCCCATGGTATGCAATGCAAACAAATCATTGACCGAAGCAATTTTCGAGGTAGCATGACGCTCAAAGGCCATACGAGCATCGGTCTCACTCATCCCTTTTCCGTCGTCGACAACTTGGATAAGCGTCCGTCCTGCATCTTTGATGTTGACCTTGATAGACCTTGCCCCTGCATCGACAGAATTTTCCATTAGTTCCTTTACCACCGATGCAGGACGTTGAATAACCTCACCGGCAGCAATCTGATTCGCTATATGATCCGGCAGCAAGTGAATGATGTCACTCATTTTTCTTTTATTTCAAAAAGAAATACCAAAAAGCAATCCCTAAAATAACTAAAATAAGGATCAAACGCATATTCCGGTAGACGCGGTCGCGTATCTCATCACCTTTATCTTTGCTTTTCTTCAGATGCTTCGTTCCTTCGATAAAACTTCCTCTTATCGATTCCTTATACTGTTCATAATCACGTTCTTCAACGCCTAAATCCATCTTTACCTTATGGATGCGTTTCTGCAAAGCCTCTTTACGCGGGTCGTAATAAATAGGCTTGTGTTCAAATTGTCGCGGTTTAGGCAACTTATAAAAAGACATTATACCCATAGTAGTTTTCAGTTTACAGGCGGTTGAAATCGCCGGTTAATTAAGGTGTCGTCCCTGGTGGGACTTTATAATTCACATTGTTTAATTCCTTATAGTTGGAATCGAGGAGGATGGGAGGTTTTTCAGGTTCCGTCTCCTGAGGGGTCGGCGGCGGGTCGTCACGGCCTCGCTTCCTTTCGTTATAGAAGCGGAAGATGTCATACCTATCGACGGGGCGGAGGTCGTCATACCAGGCGAACTTCTTGAGCGTTTTCTGTTCGGGCGTTAAGTCCGGTATAGGAATCATTTTCCCGGTAGGATTAGGCCAGATTTTCAATTTATCTAATTTTCCTTCGATAAACCAGATGGATAGATAGGAGCTTTGCGTATAATTAAGGCCCAGCAAAGAGCTATCTTGTTCAACCGGATAAAAAATCGATTCGGCGTTACCGTCGATGTCGATATAATCAATTTGCCTGCCAATGAAATAGGCTTTCAGGTCATTTCCTCCCAATTGATTGTAATAACCGGGTTCGATCTCCTGCACAACAAAAGCCGATGTCGGGACATGTACATAATCAACTGTGCTATCGGACATGTAAATGATAATCGAATCGCCGAAAAGTTGTTGTTCTTCGTTCCACAGGACAGGATTCCCATACATGTATAATACCGAATCTTTTGTATCAAATCGAAAGGAATCACAGATGCCCTGAAGATCAAAACGGTAAAAACGCGCCCCCATGAAGCCGTGAAGAATGCGAGAGGTTGAATCGATTGTCACCATCTCTAAAGTGTCGGCATAGAGGAACAGGGTATCGCCCTGCGAATATTCTATTGCACAAGCGCTGTCCGTAACAAAGGCATATTCTGTTTTTTCTTCATAATACCCGTAATGTCCTGTCAGGATCGTTTTTTGCATCGTGTCAATAATACTCATATTTCCAAACGCTTCGCCAAAGCCGAAATCCCGATTATACATAATCGAATCGCCTGTCAACACCCTATTTCCGGAGAATACCTGTGAGCGGTCTAATAATAAAGAGGTATTATCCTGTGTATTATACCATCCCCGCGTAGAATGAACGACGCCGCTATCCGATTCGATGATTGTAGGGCCTATAAAGTGTGCTATTTTAGTCTCCGTACTATACTCTAATGTGTCGGTATACAGGATAAAATTAGGATTTGTCAAGCAAACGCTATCTATAAAAAAGGCAATTTTTGTGGTCGGCGAATATTCACCATAAACCGAGACCAATTCATTTTCCACATCGATGATACGTCCACCTTCAAAATAATAGCCGATGTCGGTCTGCAGGTTATAGTCTAAGCTATCCGTATACAGGATCACTTCCGAACTATCCTGCTGAATACTGACCATTTTCGCATTGTAACGCATCTGTGCCAGTTCAATTTTGCTATCGAAAAAAAGATAATCTCCGTAGACAAACAAGGTGTCGCCCTGTTCTAAGCGGACATTACTGAATGCTTCCAGTGTCTCATCCGTCTCAAAATAATACGCGCTATCACTATACATGAAGGAACTGTCATGGCTAAAAACTACATTCCATTTTAACAGGGTACGTCCCTCATAAATTGGATTATTAACAGAAAGTGTATCCGCCATATAATTGATTAAAACTTTTCGAATTGAATCTTGAGAGACTTCCTGCGTCCGGGTGAGCGTATCCGTCACTACCTGAACCGTGTCTTCACCGGATTGCAATGACGGGGTTGTCACTACCTGAACCGTATCTTCACCGGATTGCAATGACGGGGTTGTCACTACCTGAACAGTGTCTTCGTTAGATGGGTTCGTTTCTCGCAATGACAAGGACGCCGTTTCTCGCAATGACGGAGACCGGGCGACAGAAAAACTAACGACCGACAAGAGAAAAGTGATAAGATATGCGATAACATTCTTCATTGTTCATTGTTCATTGTTCATTAAGGAATCATTCTTCCTTTTTCCATCCCGGGAATCTAAAATCGCAATCACACCAGTCATCGCTGATTCGTATGAAGGTCGATTTTTGTTTGCTAACGATCCATTCTTTTAAGATTTCTTCTCTTTTCTGGTTTTCGACCAATGCTTTCAACTCCTGATAATCGTCCTGCAGGTTTGCCTGATGAACATTGGTCCGTGACTTGAGTTTCACAATAACAACCACTTCATTTTGATGGATATTTTTCATCCGGAACGGCTTTGAAATCTCTCCTACTTCCATTTTATCAATAATAACACCCATACCTTGCGGTAATTCTTCCATCTCAAACTTGGAGGTACCGCCATTCCTGCTTTCTTCATCCTGATTGACCATCAGTCCGTTATTGTTACGTGTGTCTTTATCGGAAGAAAAATAGGTAGCTTCTTCAAATGTCAATTTCTCTTCAAGAATTGCCGTATAAAGTGTATCCAAACGATCTATCGCTTTATTGATTTCCTGTTCGGAGACTTGAGGTCGCAACAGGATATGACGTGTATTGATGCGGTCGCCCCGTTTTTCGATCAGTTGGATGATATGAAATCCATATTCTGTCTGGACGATATTGGATATCCTGTTCGGATCGTTCAGGGCAAATGCAGCAGTAGCATATTCAGGCGCCATGTTAATTTTTGACATCATGCCTATTTCGCCTCCATTCGTCGAGCTGGGGTCTTCCGAATAACGGATCGCTAAAAAATCAAATGTAGCTTCACCATTATTAACCATTTCCGTATAAGACCGAAGTCGAGCCTTGATAGCGTCAATATCTTCAAGAGGTATCTGGGGTTCCATCATAATAACAGCCACCTCGACTGTCGTCGGGATCATAGGCAAACTATCTTTGGAAATCTGGTTGAAGTATTTCGTCACATCCGAAGGGCGCAGTTTGATGTCGCCGACAATTTTTTTCTTCATTTCAAATTCAATCTGCTCTTCACGAACCCTTCTTTTTCGCTCTTCTTTGATCTCTGACAATTTCTTTCCTCCCATATATTCTTCAAGTTTTTCTTTTGACCCTGCATTTTGAATTGCATAATTAGCCCAATAGTCTACCTGTCGAATTACAACGCTCTCGTCGGCATCGATACTGTCAATTTTCGCCTGACTTAAGTAGAGTTTCTGTAAAGCAATCTGTTCCGGTATAATACAATATGGATCGCCTTCAAAACGAATATTTTCATTTTGCATCATCATCCGGTAATTCTCTACATCCGAACGCAGAATCGCCTCTTCGCCTACTACCCAAATAATCTCATCAATCACATTCTTCTGAGCCATAACAGCTTGGAATGCAAAAAGTGAAATAATAACTGTGAAAAAAATTTTCTTTATCATACTTTCTATTTTTTATTCTGAAACAAATTTTACATGTCCGTTTTTCAAGGCATCCAAATATATCTTTTCTCCAAATTCACGTAGATAATCTATTTTACGTTGATTCAGCAGCATACTGTATATTTGCGTTTTAACGTAATCAAAAGGAGCGATGTTTCCCGCCGGCAGGCGTTCGGCAATCGATAAAAAATACACATAATCGCTATCCGACACTTCCATGTGATTATTTACCTTTAAAAACTGTGCAGGATTAGCAATCTTTTGGGGTATTTTTTCCATTACTTCGTCAAAACCCACCCAATTATCGTAGAAAATATCGTAAATAAGCGCATTTTGCAAACTGTATTTCTCTATTTTTTCTAACGATTCTTCCGACCGTTGCACATACCATTTCCGTATATTGTCTATGCCGGGCGCTGACAGCGGAACCTTTAAAAACAAACCCTTGATAAGGTTTTCGCTCAACACGAACTGTTCTTTATTCTCTTCATAATAAGCCATTTGTTCGTAGTCGCGGATCGTTGCCGACACTCTGTCATTTACTAAACGTTCCTGGTAACGATGCCGTATCAACGAACGTCTGTATTCGTTGACTAATTTATCGATCTCCGCACGCTCATCGCCTATATTCTGATATGCCACATCGTCCATCAACATGTCAATAATTCGTTTTTTCACGAGGCTCCCGGCGCGAATCAGACTATCTTCAGGTGAAAGCCCTTTCGGTATCTGACTTTCGATGTCTTCACGAATCACAGACCGGTCGTTTACCTTCACTAACGTTTCCTGATTAGCGGAAGCATTTCCCGTCCTTTGGCAGGCGGATAAAAGTAAGACAAACAACAGGAGTAGATGATGATATTTCATAACTGAATAACGGAATAACTAAAGTTTCTTTATCTTCCTGATTACTTTCCAATTGACTTTTACCGGATATTTCTCATTCAGTTCTTTAAGCCATTCGGCCTCTAATCGCGCCTGGTCTTCTTCCGGTTTGCTCCAGACGCGTTTATTGGCAAGATCAAATAAAAGGGTACCGTCATAAAATTCTTGCATAAGCATCGTAAATTCCGGATAATCCCTTTCCAACGAACGTTTTTCGAATTCGGTCAGGATTTCACGCACATAAAAATCAAAAACATCTTTCATGAAATCAAGCGAATAATAATGAAGCGTCGTGTGTTTATAATACAAATACTCAACAAAATTATTTTGCGGGAAATCGAGCGTATCGACCCGTACCAACGTCTTTTCCAATTCCATACCGCGATTAATAAAGTTCGAATCCAAAGGGTGGTATTCGTCCGCCAAGCGTTCTAATTCCTCATATGCTTCCGGATAAAACACATATCCATGACGGACTTTCATGCGTTCGACAAAGGTGTGATATAAATCAATAATACCATCCGTCGGTCGCATGCGCTCGTAGATATTACTTTGTTTTTCTTCAAAAGGGATTTCCGTTATCCGGTCGACTAACTTCAACAGATGAAACCCATAACGTGATTGAAAAGGTTTACTGATATCTCCAATATTTTCTAAAGCAAAGCCTTCTTTTTTTATCGGTTCCAATAAATTAGTCTCTAATTCAAATTCTAACAGTCCGCCTCTTTTCGCATTGACCGAATCGTCCGACATTTCCAAGACTAATTGTGCGAAATCGTCGCTTACGATTGCCTTTTGGTAAATCTCTTCCGCTCTAAGGCGTGTTTCTTCTATCTCTTCATCCGAAGGATTCTCCGAGGGATAAGCCGACAGTATATGAGCAACCCGTATTCTACCCGGATTAGGTATTTTACGGTCTAACTTGAACAAATGAAACCCATACCTCGAACGAACAGGGCCGGAAATATCTCCGGGTTCCATATCAAAAACTTTTTCTTCCAGTTCTCTTGGTAATTGAAATGGAAAGACATATTCTCTGCTTGCATACTTGACATTCGGTTCATTGACTAACGATTCGCCTACTTCTTCAAACGATTCCCCGTTTTTGATCCGTTGAAAGACCGTATCTGCTTTCAAATAAAGCGCTAAAGTATCTTTTGTTAACACCTGTCTTACTAAATAGCGTTCTTCAGGATAACTAAAATAAATTTCTTTCAACCCGGGAATATTTTTTTCACGCTCATAGATCACAAGCACAGCCGAATCCTCACCTCGTTTGTCGGTAAGGTAACTTGCCTGTAATTGAAGGCTATAGCTTTCCAACTCGGAAGCGAACCTGGGCGTTTCATGGAGCAACATAGCCTCGGCGTCGGCTACTTTTAATTTAAAATTTTTAAATAATTCAACATAACCTTCTACGGCTTTTTTGTTTTTAAAATCGACGCTATTGTCTTTCTTCGCCGTATAGAGAAATTCAGAAAGCGGAACATCTTTTCCGGCAACTGTCATCACGACCGGGTCTTTTTTCTCTTTTGCTTCTAAAGTAGCAATCACGGCTACCATCATAAACAACATACAAATTCTCTTCATAATTCTAAACTCAAATATTAAATTTCAAAACTGATAACTGATAACTGATAACTGATAACTGATAACTGATAACTGATAACTAATTAGCCAATTCGGAAATAAACTTAAGGCGAATCAGCCGGATCTCTTCTTCTGTATACTCATTTCCTAATTCTTTGATTGCATCTTCCAAGCAATCGGTTTCGGATTCTTTAAAATACAAATAAATATCTTCAATATGGTCTTCATCCATGACATCATTGATGAAGTAATCCAAATTAAGTCGCGTCCCCGAATATACGATTGTTTCTATTTCACTGAGCAGTTCGTCAAACTCCAACCCTTTACTAATAGCAATATCGTCTAATGCCACCTTACGATCGATGCTTTGTACAATCCACACTTTCAGTTTCGATTTGTTGGCAATCGTTCTGACGCGCAAATCTTCCGGGCGAATGATCTCATTTTCATCAACATATTTCTTGATTATATCTACGAACTCCTTCCCGTAACGTTTGGCTTTGCCTGCGCCGACACCGGGAATATTCTGCAATTCTTCTAAGGTCACCGGATAGGTGGTCGCCATCGCTTCCAACGATGGGTCCTGGAATATCACATAAGGAGGCACTTCCAATTTCTTCGACATCTTCCTTCGCAAGTCTTTCATGATAGAGAACAACTCCGGATCAACTGCACAGGAAGCTCCGCTTTGCAAAGGCACCTCCTCGCTATAATCATCATCATCAAAATCATTGTCCTTGACTACCATGAATGAAACCGGTTTTTTAAGAAACTCATGGCCTTTCACCGTGATCTTAAGCAACCCGTAATTTTCGATGTCCTTTTCGATATATCCTGCGATGAGCGCTTGACGGATAACCGCATGCCATAATTTGTCGCCTTCTTCTTCTCCGGAACCGAAAATCTCCAACTCGTTGTGCCGGTAGGATTCAATATCAGACGTCTCTTGTCCGATTAATACATTAACGATATAATCCGCTTTATATTTTTCTTTCAGGATGGCTATTGCGTCGATAACCGTGAACAACATCTCTTTAGCTTCAATCAGTTTTTTGGGTTTCAGGCAGTTATCACAATTCTGGCAATTGTCTTCGTTGTAATTCTCTCCAAAATAATGCAATAATACTTTGCGACGACATACCGCTGTCTCTGCATATGCTGCTGTTTCGAGCAATAACTGTTTCCCTATCTCCTGCTCGACGATCGGCTTGCCCTGTAGGAATTTCTCAAGTTTCTGCAAATCTTTATTCGAATAAAAAGCGACGCAAAGACCTTCGCCTCCATCACGTCCGGCGCGTCCTGTTTCCTGATAATAGCCTTCCAAACTTTTGGGTATGTCATAATGAATCACATATCGCACATCGGGCTTGTCAATCCCCATACCAAACGCTATGGTAGCTACGATGATATCAATCTCCTCCATCAGAAAGGCGTCCTGATTATCCGAGCGTATCTGTGATTCCATACCGGCATGATAAGGACGGGCTTTTATATCATTGGCTTGCAGTATCTCCGCAAATTTCTCCACTTCTTTCCTACTCAAACAATAGATGATACCTGATTTCCCTTCATTCGCCTTTATAAACTTTATAACATCGCGGTCGACATCGTTTGTCTTGGGCCTTACTTCATAATACAGGTTAGGACGGTTAAACGAAGAAGAGAACACTGTCGCTTTCAGCATCCCTAAGTTCTTTTGAATATCGTGTTGCACCTTCGGAGTAGCCGTCGCCGTGAGGGCTATCAAGGGTCGTGACCCTATCTCATTGATAATAGGACGAATACGGCGATATTCGGGACGGAAATCATGTCCCCACTCTGATATACAGTGCGCCTCGTCAATCGCATAAAAGGATATTTTTATCTGGCGGAGAAATTCGATGTTCTCTTCTTTCGTCAACGATTCGGGCGCAACATACAACAGTTTTGTTTTTCCCGACAAGATATCCGTTTTCACATCATCAATAGCCCCTTTTGTCAGTGATGAATTTATAAAATGGGCTATCCCGTCTTCTTCGCTAAAAGTTCGCATGGCATCCACCTGATTTTTCATCAATGCGATCAGCGGGGAAATGACTAATGCCGTACCCTCCATTAACAAGGCAGGGAACTGATAACACAATGATTTACCGCCACCCGTAGGCATCAGGACAAACGTATCTTTTTCGGCCAGTACGTTTTCGATGATCTCCTTTTGATTTCCCTTAAATGTATCGAATCCAAAATACAATTTAAGCGCTTCAAATATGGCGCTATTACTCCATTTCAAAATTTTTTCGGTTTGAATAGGAACGGTTGATGCGCCGGTTGATTTCCTTTTTGAAATCGACTCTTTATCAACCGTTTTTTTGTCGGTTTTTGACAAACGGCTCAAACCTGTTTTACCTGTTTTTTTTGTTCGTTTTACAGGTTCCGGCGATTTTACAGGAAATACCTTTTTGGCCATATTCGGAAATAAAAATTATTAAGCAATCTGTAACCTGTTGACATCTGCATTTTCAAAATTATCTTTGGCATATTGTAATGTTACATGTAATTGATTTTGCGTTCCTGAAGGCATCTCATACATCGCATCTATCATAATGACTTCAACGATTGAACGCAAACCGCGCGCTCCCAACTTAAATTCAATCGATTTTTCTACAATATAATCATAGACTTCTTCGTCAAATGTAAGTTTAATCTTATCCATCTCAAACAATTTGGCATATTGTTTGATAATCGAATTCTTCGGCTCTGTCAGAATCCGTTTCATCGCATCCTTATCCAACGCTTTCAGATAAGTCAAAATAGGTAAACGACCGATTATCTCCGGTATCAATCCGAATGACTTCAAATCGGTGGGCGTGATATACTGCAGCAAATTATTGTTGTCAATGGATAGTTTATCCCTTCTTGCCGTATACCCCACTACATGGGTATTCAATCGTTTAGCTATCTTTTTTTCTATGCCGTCGAATGCGCCTCCGCAAATAAACAGGATATTTTTTGTATCGACAGCTATCATCCGCTGTTCGGGATGTTTACGTCCCCCCTGGGGAGGCACATTGACGACCGAACCTTCCAACAATTTGAGTAACCCCTGTTGAACGCCCTCGCCGCTTACATCGCGGGTTATGGAGGGGTTATCGCTCTTACGGGCTATTTTATCTATTTCATCAATAAACACAATCCCCCTTTCAGCCGCTTTCACATCATAATCGGCAGCTTGCAACAGCCGCGTCAGGATACTTTCAATATCCTCCCCTACATAGCCGGCTTCCGTAAAAACTGTCGCATCGACAATACAAAATGGTACGTGAATCTTTTTGGCTATTGTCCGCGCTAATAACGTTTTCCCGGTTCCGGTGGCTCCAACCAATATAATATTCGATTTTTCAATCTCTATATCATCCTTTGTCTTTCGCTGCATCAATCGCTTATAATGATTATAGACAGCCACCGACAGGTACTTTTTAGCGTCATCTTGCCCTATCACGTAGTCGTCTAAGAACTGCTTGATCTCGCCCGGTTTAGGCGTTTCCTTCACATCCGGCGAAAAAATATTTGCCGCCTTTTGATGTATCTCCTGCGCAACAATATCGTAAGCCTGTTCCGAACAACTATCACATATATTGCCCGAAATGCCGGTAATCATTAGTCTTGCATCTTTGCGTGTCTTTCCGCAAAACGAACATTTATCTTCGGTTTTGCCCATGATCAAACGGCTTTCTTCAATAATACATCATCCACCATACCATACTCTTTGGCCTCCGTCGCCGTCATCCAGTAATCGCGGTCGCTGTCGCGCTCAATCTCTTCATACGGTTTCCCTGAATGGGACGCGATGATATGATACAATTCTTCCTTTATCTTAACGATCTGACGCACTGTGATCTCCATATCGATAGCCTGTCCCTGCATACCGCCCATCGGCTGGTGCATCATCACACGCGCATGCTCCAAGGCAAAACGTCTCCCACTTGCTCCGGCTACTAAGATCACAGAAGCCATCGATGCGGCCATGCCGGTACATATTGTCGATACCTTGCTGTTGATATACTGCATCGTATCATATATGCCCAATCCTGCATAAACAACGCCGCCCGGCGAATTGATATAAATGGATATGTCTTTCCCCGGTTCGCTGGTATCTAAATACAAAAGCTGCGCCTGGATTACATTGGCCGTATAATCGTCAATCTGTGTCCCCAGAAAAATGATCCGGTCCATCATCAGACGCGAAAACACATCCATCTGCGCAACATTCAACTGACGCTCTTCAATGATCGTCGGAGATATATAATTGCTTGTAAACCGCATGTAGCTATCCAATGCTATACTGCTCATTCCCAAATGCTTGGTGGCATA
>JGI24702J35022_10000193_pt1 | contig 32833 bp, 21 predicted proteins | sample TergutTh196P4_FD_35022 | JGI IMG/M metagenome (IMG submission 35022) | reverse complement strand
TTTGTCGGGTATAGCGCCTGGGCGTAGCTGTGCTCCTCTACGACTGTCGGCTTGCCGTCGCTGCCGAGCTTCAGTGTATTCACGACGTTCGCGCGTGGCTTGTCGCCCTCAAACTCGAAAACGTCGCCCTTGTCCCACGGCTTCACCCACTGCGGCCAAAGCGTTTCAGGTGTATGCTGTCCTGTCATCAGCACTCAGAGTGCGTAAATGATTGATTCTGCAACTAAATAAACAGATCCCAAAACACGCATAATGCCATGCTTGATTATTCTCGCTATCCAATAACTCTGGGTAACTAAATCTACTAATCAAAATCACATATAACAGCGTGGATGCGTGAGGAGACTGATAGTTTTACGGATTCAAGTACGTGGTAATTGACACTCCACAAGAATCCGACCGCTACAATGAACGAACATAGATAGGCCATTGACAGAGGGATAAATTATTAGCGGTAAATTATCCGTAAATATAAAGCGACCCGATATATGCAACATTACTTAGAGGTGTCGTTCCAACACCTACCATATCAGGTACAAGTCCGGTACATGTGCACGTGCATGTACATGTGTTGCATGTGCACACTTCCTCCATCTCTTCCACTGTATCTTTCTTTAGAGAAAATCTCTTCTTCAAATCATTCATATTCGTTGTCCTTTCGTGTTTATTATTGATTGCAATCATCTATGTTCGTTCACCATCGCACAATCATGCATAAATTATATCCACTTCAATGAGTACTATATACACTACAGTATACATAATAATCATCAGTTGTCTACATTAAGGGGAGTAAGTGGTAGAAAAAAAGGAGTAAGCGGTATTTTGGCGCTGGAAGGCAGTAGCTGTTGCTCTGCTTGCTCATATGGTCGGGTGCGTTTCCGGACGCTGTCCGGACACGTGGTAATTATGTGCTCACAATGCGCAATTTGCGCAGCAAATGACCTCTTTTTTCATTTCGTTCCCAAAAAACGACCACATACTCCGCTTAATGATACTATTTCTCCTTTTTCGCGTAGCTTGTAGTGGACTACACGCGAAAGGGGGTTAATCTCATGGCTGGATTGTTTGGCAATCTATGGCGCTGGCTCTTTGGCTGGTGAGCCACAAACGACGTCGGCAATTCGTTGCCGACGTCGTTTTTTGCTTGTTGCTAACGCGCGCGTTCTCTATGATAGTCTATGTACATGCTGACAAAATCGTTGAAATATCTTCGACCAATAGGGAAAGCGACTTTGTTTTTCAAGCAAATCTCTTCCCGAGAATATTCCTTTATATAACTGAGGTTCACGATATGCGACTTGCTGACTCTGCAAAACAGCCAGCTTGGCAATTGCGATCCCATGCTGCTCAAAGTCCTTGAAACAAAGACCTCCTCTTCGCCGAGAATGATGTGGCAGCACTTATTTTCCGCTTTAAGGAAAATAATATCTTGTGTTTTAATGCTCCTATTGTATCGATTTTCCTTGATGCTGATGGTATAGTTTCTCCCGGCGTTGCCAAAATATGCATCAAGGTCAGTATTCAGCGCTTCGATGTCAAGTGGCTTCGTGAGGACTCGGAAGGTTTCCACTTTGTATGCATCTACTGCTATTTGCGGATAGGCGGTAATGAAAATTATTGCGCAAAGATAGTTGCTGCTTCTTAGTCTCCTGGCGGTCTCCAGTCCATCAATCCCATCCATTTTGTAATCTAAAAACACCAGGTCATATTTTCTCTCCGAGTCCAAAAGGTCTTGCCCGCACGAGAACTCGTCGATGGCGATTCCCAGTCTATGCTTAGAGGAGTATTCGTAAATCGCCGCTTTCAAGCTGTCAAGAAAATGTTGTTCATCGTCACAAATAGCGACCCACATGATCTTTCACCTCGAACTGAATATTGTTGCACTTACACATACTTGCATCTCTACATTCACATAATATACAACAATATTATGTATGTCAATATCAGTTCATGGTTTTCTTTCAGGTAACAAATTAAAATCAATGTCAATATTAACCCTGAAAATACGGTCATTGCATGACAGGCTCATATCTCCGGAATACTTCTCCACTGCAGCGTTCATAGAACGCAATCCAATCCCATGAGCCGCCTTATCACTTTTCGTGGTTTTTACCCACTTTCCGTGTATCTCAACGTCCTCAGATACCGGATTTGTAATCTCAATGAATAGAATACCGCCGAGGCTCTTCACGGAGACAGAGATTACCTTGTCTATATCGGCTTCTTGCATTTCGCACGCCTCAATGGCGTTATCGATTGCATTGCCAAAAATCACGCAAATATCAGCGGCCAGCAGAAGGTCAGGGTCCATATACCCGCTGAATAGGATTTTCGTTTCTGATTCAGAAGCTCTTAATTGCTTTTCGTACATCAAAGCATCAAGCAGCGAACTCCCCGAGTTAAACCGTCCAACGTCTGAATCCAACGAAAGGTCATCGCTCTCCAGTAAGGTTAAAGCTCCGGCGATGTCATGCTCATTGAGGGAATGCTTAATCCTAATATTCAAATTCTTATAATCGTGAATGAACTGTCTGATGTCTTCGTTCTTCTTAGCCATTGCTTCATAATATGCCGTTTGAGCTTTGACCTGCTTATCAAGGAGCATGGTAGTGTTTCTGAAGCTCTCGTTTGCCAGGCTGCTGACGACAAGAAGCGGGAATACGACTCCCATGAGCATAATCAGCACTGCTGCCAAAACGCCGGTCAGTATGAATTCTGCAGGGTTGGCATAAGCAAGCATAATCTCCGACAACAAGCTGATATGCAATATGCTGATCCATACCGATACCAACAACAGTCCTTTTAACACTGCGTTGATCGCCATCAATTTGCCAAGCAGCCTTCCAAGCTTGCGGTTCTTTGCTGTCGCCAGACAAATCAGCAGCAAAGCCGTCGAAGAAAACAGATCAGTCAGCCGCATGGTTGTATTTCCCTTGGTTGCAGATATCACAAACCAACCGGCAAGCTCCGCTAGCAGCAATACCAACCCTATGACAAGGTACGATAGATAGATTATGCGCCGATATGATGTTTTTTTGAGAGTGATGATGGCAGTGACTGCGGGAAAGCATATCAATAGCACCGCAAACACATTGTCCGTTTCGGCTTCTTGTAAATACGCTCGCATGAGCGCGACGGCCGCTATGAACGCAGCGAAGCATATCCAGGCGTTTCGCTGCCTAAAAGCGCATGATTCAGCGCTGCTGACAGATATGACTACTATCAACGTGGCAATAATCACATGAACCGATTGTAAAATCACTCTCAATCACCTGCTATGGATAAGACTCCTCATCCGAGGCGGAAGGATTGCAAGGCTTCGAGCGTATGGATGTCAAAGCTCCGCAGCAAGTTGTTGTCGGCATAATATAGCGTGTTTCCGATGTATACCAGCCGCTGCCCATAGAATGAATAGCCATAATAAATTCCGCTGTTGGGGCTCGATTCAATCCTGCCAACCTCCGTCAGCGTGTCGTCCGCATATGAGATCAGGACCGCCCCGTTCCACCAATCCCATCCTTGGGCATCGTCCGAAAAATTCGCGCAAAACGCCAGCAAGTCATCATCTGCCTTGAACATCGCGGCCTTGTGGTTATCCATGAGCTCAGCGTAACCGCTGCTGCCGAGAATGAGCGTGTCCATCTCGCGCGGCTTGCCCATGTCGGAAACGTCGAACAACGACAGTTTGATGCCCCCCATATTCTGACCGACGACGACTTCCTTCCCATTTCTGTCCTTCATATAGATGTCGTAAACGTCGCGCCCTATGCCTAAAATGACATTTTCCGAAATCGGGTGGAGGTATGTAGAAAAGCCGGGAACCTTCAGCTCGCCCGTGATCTTCGGGTTTTGCGGGTCGCTCAAATCAAAAACGAACAACGGGTCCATCTGGCGGAACGTGACGACATATGCCCTGCCGCCCATGAATCTGGCCGAATAGATACTCTCATCCGGCGCAAACCCTTCCACGGACCCGCAGACCTGCATGTTCCCATCTAAAACAAACAGATTGTTCTTGTTCATGCCATCCCAGTGCGTCGTCACGACGCGGAGATGGCCATTATATTCGTCCATGCTGAATTGGTTGTTTAAGCTGCCGCGAACGTTCCCCGATCCCGCGTAGCCGATTTTTCCGCCATTGAGCGTGAATTTGGCGATGCTCATATTGTCCTCGCCGTTGAATATATAGTCCCGGGTCGCGATGTACATGGCGTTGTTCGACATATATTGCGTGTTGCTGTAGCCGTTTATCGCCATTGATTCGCTTGTAACCTTTTCGCCCGCGTCGAAAATATTGATTGCGGACAGCGTGATNATGCTGTTGGCGGGGCAGCCCGGNGCAATCATTATGTCCCCGACGGGCAGCAGCTCGAGCTTNCCGTCCTCGCCTGCCATCGGGCGCGGATCGGCTATGCTGATAGAGTTCCATGCGTATTGCATGCTGAGCACATATAGATATCCGTCTTGCTTGCGCGTCGTCATGAGGTCGCCCTCGATGCTATACGTGCGAAGCAACTTGATGTCTGACATATCGCTCGTGTCATATACTCTGATGTCGACGCTGTTCGACCATAGAGCATCGCTCTTTACGCCGCCTTCCGGCATTATGCGATAAGTCGGGCCGTATTCGTTGCTGACCGTTATGAGCCGCCCATTGTCGATATAGATATCCACAAGGTTAAGTCCGTCCGTTTCGATACGCGCCGCAAGCGACATTTTCCCCTCGGTGTCGACAATGCGGATGGAATCATAACAGTATAAGTAGATATATCTGCCATCGGTTTTGATGATATCTCCCTCATCGACGCCAACGACCTGGGTGTTCGTCGTTGAATACCCGGCTTCGCCGCCATCGTTCGGCTCGGGCTGAATTGCCGACGCCTCGTCGCGCATTTCTTGCGGAGCCATTGACAGCGCGGGAGCAGCGTCCGGCTCTGCACTGCCCGAAGGCGCTATTGGGGCGGCGCCGGTGGCTGCTGAGGCAAAGTTTGATGAGTCATCCAATCTTTCCTCCATAGGCCGCTCCGCCATATCGATCCCAAATCCGTCGGTGAAAGCAGTTGGCGTATCATAATACAACGTGCCAAGCGACTGCTCGAAGTATTTTGTAAGCGCATTTAGGTCGGCAACCTTTACATATGCGCCGATCTTAGACTTTACGGTTTTGACGATATCGTCGTCAAGCGATGCAGTCTCCGCAATAAGAATGACGCTGCTGCGGTAGTCGACCGAGAGCCCGAGGACCTGCTCGCATAGCACCCTTAGGGGGAGCATGATGCGCCCGTCGATATTCAATGTTTCGGCGTCGAGCGCGATGCGTTCGCCGTCGAGGGTGTAATAATCGCTCCCGATCGGGAATTCCGCCACCCTGCCGGCTATATTCACAATGCCGGATTTTGTCTCTGTGTCGTAGCTCACTTCTGCGTTGTAGAACTCGCTGACGAAGCGAAGCGGGACAAGCGTCCTGCCTTTGTGCAGTATTGGGGTGAAGCCCGGGTTGCCGCTGTCAATGGGTAGTATTTGCCCGTTTGAGAGGGCTATCGGGCTGCCGATGTGCAAAAACAGCGACTCCGGCGCGTTGATTTGCGCAATTGCTGTTGCGCTTTCCGGCCCGCTTTGCTGTGCGTGGCTTTGCAGGGCAGTTGATGTTCCCGCGCCGCCCTGCGTTTCTGCTTCCGTGTCTTTGCCCGCGAGCTGGCCTGCTTGCTGCTCGATGCTGTCGCCTGCTGCTCCGGTGTGGTCGCCAAGGTCTGCTGCTAGCTGCTCCGAATAATCGGATTGCGCTCCTTTTTGCCTGTTCGCGATTATTCGCGGCAGGAAAGCAGCGCAAGAGACGAGGATGATGATAGCGAGCGCTATCGGCAATGTTTTTTTCATTTTAGGCCTCCTGAAAGCTTTATTAATGCTGCAATTCTTGTGGGGATGCGGGGCGGGACGATGTGGGCATCGCCCCCTGCAAGGATGTAGGATTACGCTGCATCGTCCAAAAAGGGATGTGAATCGCATCATTTGCTTGTCTATGGCTTTAGACTGCAAAAATGAATTATTGTTCCATTTCGCGATACATTGCGGGCGCATCTGCTTTCGTCGCAAATTCGGATATGCTCAGCACTTCCACTTTCAGCCTTTTCTGTCCGAAACGAATCTCTATCACGTCGCCGATTTTGACTTCATACGACGCCTTCGCCGTCCTGCCGTTAACGCTGACGCGTTCTCCGTCGCATGCTTCGTTGGCTATGGTCCTGCGCTTGATCAATCTAGAAACTTTCAGATATTTATCAAGTCTCATTGTAGATATTCCTCCTTACGTGTGGTGCCCGCTCTCGTAACAACAACGGCGTGGGAAATCCCACGCCGCCATTGTATCACATAATATATGTCTTGAATATGCTCTACTTCGCAACAGCGTCTTTCAGCGCTTTGCCCGCCTTGAACTGAGGTGTTCTGGTCGCAGGAATGTTGATGGGCTCCTTCGTCTTTGGGTTGCGACCGATGCGTGCGGCACGATCTTTGATGTCGAATATGCCAAATCCGACAAGCTGAACCTTATCGCCTGCTGCAAGGGCATTCGTGATAGCATCGACTGTCGCCGACAGTGCTTTTTCGCTGTCCTTCTTCGACAGCCCGGAATTCGCCGCGATTGCGCTGATAAGTTCTGTTTTGTTCATAAATATTCGTCCTCCTAGTGTTTATATGTAATGGTAGATATATTAAAGAAGCGTTACTCCTCTAATTTCGCTTGTTGATAGAGTTCTTCCATCTCTTCGAGCTTCATGCCTTCCAGTTGCCTCCCGGAAGCCACCGCAGCTTTTTCGACCCATGCGAACCTTGAAATGAATTTATCGCCGGCGGCCCCCAATGCCTCTTCCGGGTTGATGTCGAAAAACCGCGCGACATTGACGGCGGAGAACAATAAGTCCCCCAGTTCGCCGGAAACGCCCTCACCTATTGATATCGCATGTTCCAGCTCATCGATTTCCGACCGCAGCGCCTCTAGCGCGCCTGTGTGGTCCGGCCAGTCAAACCCGGCTTTCGCCGCCTTTTTTTGTATCTTTTCCGCTCTCCACAGCGCCGGCAGGTTTCGCGCAACGGCAGCCATTGCCTCCGCAGCGGTTTCCTGCTTCTTTTCGCCGCGTTTGATATCGTCCCAAAACAACAAAGATTCCGCGCCGTTGGCGGCTTTGACGTCGCCGAAGACGTGCGGGTGGCGCCGAATCAGTTTCTTGCACGTGGCGTCCGCAATTCGGTCCAGATCGAAACGTCCTTCTTTTTCCGCCATGTCGGCGTGAAAAACGACTTGCATCAGGACGTCGCCCAATTCTTCGAGCAGATGCTCCGTGTCGTCCTCGTCGATCGCCTCGGCGGCCTCATACGCTTCCTCGAGCAGATTGCGCTTGATGCTCCCGTGCGTCTGCTCGGCATCCCACGGACATCCGCCCGGCCCGCGAAGCAACGCCATGAGTCTTTTTAGGTCATAAATGTCGTATGTGGGTTTGTTTTCAAAATCTACCATACTTTTATCCTTTTCGCAATACAGTTTTCAAAAAATTATTGAAAAATTATCAGTAATACCACGATTTTTCATCATTTACCTAATTCGCAGTATTTTTGCAAGTTTTTCACCTTTCGGAACAAGCTTCATATCATCAATCGTTATTGTGCGCGTCACGATGATCAGCAACACATAAACAACCACCGATATTACGATTGCGACGGCGAGAAAGGCCGCGACGGCGAAACGTCCCGTCCCGATGATGCCGGAGCCTATCCTGTGAGTCAAGCCATATACGATATATGCAATCGCCGCCATCACGGCTGTGCAGAAGAGCGGCTTTACGAACACGCGGAGGAATTTCGGCCGCTCCTTGACCTTAATTTTTATGAATATGATGTTAAGGGCGCAGATGACGACAAAACAGGCTAAAGAACCGATGGCAGAGCCGACGATGCCGACGTCAGGATTGGCCACCAGAACGTAGCCTAGGATGATTTTGACAACTCCGCCTATCGGGATTGACAGCAGCGGCAACCGCTCGTTTCCGTTGGCCTGCAATATTGCCGTCGTCACGAGTTGGAGGCACACGAAGAACGCTGCAGCGCCTAAGAATATCAATATTGCCGATGCTGCCTGGAGCGAGTCTTTGAACAATGCGACCATGATAGGTCCCGGAAGCACCATAAGGCCCGCGCATGCGGGCATCGCGAAGAGATTGACGAGCTTGACGGAAGACTGCATGATCCCTCGCGCTTCGGTGTTTTGCCCTTTCGCGAGCGCGGCGGCAATTGCCGGCACGAGGCTGATCGCAACAGGGACTATCAGCGCGGATGGCAGGTTATACAGTGCCAGGCCTTCGGCGAAAATTCCAAGTTGGGCGCTCGCATCGGTCTCTGACAGCCCCAGCCCGTTCTGAAGCCTTCCGAGCACGACGCTGTTGTCGATGACAGTCATGATCGACATGAATGAAGCTCCGATGGTTATCGGTATGCTGACCTTCATCAGTTGAAGAAAAACCTTCATTCTGCCGGGCAGATCGCCGGAGTCGTCGGTTTGCGGCAAAGAGCGGCTGATTTTACGCTTATACCAAACGAGCAACGGGATGCACATCCCAAGGCCGATCGTAACGCCCATGATGGCTCCCGCCGTGACATTTTGGACTTCGTAGCCGGCGCGCGCCAGGATCAGCGTAATCGCAATCCCGAACACGGCTTTGCACACGACTTCCAATGCCTGAGAGGCCGCCGTCGGAATCATGTTCTCAAAGCCTTGTGCGTACCCCCTGTATACTGATATAATGCACACGAAGAAAACGGCAGGCGCGAGGACTCTGATGCCCGGCGCGGCCAGAGAGCTGTTCATTGCGCCGGCAATCTGCCCGGCAAATAGATACATCGCCAGCATGGCTATGACGCCGATGATCGTGAACGCCGGCAGCGCTACCCTGAAATAGCGCTTGACAAGCCCTGTCTTCCCTCCTGCCGCGGCAGACGCGACCATGCGCGACAACGCGACGGGGACTCCCGCTGTCGCAATGTTCAATATCAGGGTATATACGCTGTACGTCACCTGGAACGCGCCTTTGCCGACATTCCCCAGTATGTTGAACAGCGGTATTTTATACACCGCGCCGATAATTTTGACGAAAATCGAGGTCGCCGCCAATATGGCCGCGCCCTTTATGAAGCTCTGTGTCTTTTCTTCCTGCAACTGCAACACCTCTAACGTGGGGGTTCCACCCCTGCAACCAACCGTAACGAAGCCGCAACGTGTCAGTTTGACGGACGCGGCTCGACAATTCTACACCCTGAAATGAAAAATTGCAACCACATTGGACGCGCAGATTGCCCGGCAAGGCCTCTCCCGTTTCCTGACTCCAGCCTTTTCTTCCCATGCTGTTGCACCTAATTTGAATATTAGTTTACATTTTGTTTACATAAATCCTGTGGATAACTATGTGGACGGTGGGTAAAACTATTGAAATGCAAGCTACCGTATTTTTCTCCCGCTTATTATTGTAAACCACTAAATATTCATCTGCTGTGAATATTAGCGCCTGACGGACGTATAACGCCAACAGAATACAAGATATTTTCAGTCTGCCATGCGCTATCGCCGCGCGAAGTGCGAAATTTACAATTTTCACACACTATTTTCATTTATTCTTCAAAGATTATTCACCGTTTCTTCATTGAATTATACTATTCTGTAGCAGGTAAATCACGTTTCCCACGCATTTGGGGAGCATTGGGAACCACTGCGGGGGGCAGCGATCAAATGGAGGTTCAGATTATGTACGATGATAAAAAAGACGAAGTGGAGATCACTTTGTCGCCCGCACCGGATTCCCAATTCCAAGGCAGCCGGCAGTTCCAGCAGCAAAGCCCTGACGCGCAATACCCGGACAGCCGGCAAGGCCAACAGCAATACCCGGGCGCGCAATACCCGGACAGCCGGCAAGGCCAACAACAATACCCGGGCGCGCAATACCCGGACAGCCAACAGCATTCGCAATATCTAGCGCCATACCGGCAATATCAGCCATACCAGCAAAGCCGCTCAAATCAATCATTTCAGCAAAACCGGCAGTACCAACAGGGCCAGCCATACCCGCAGCAACTGCAGTATCAGCAAAGCAAGCAATACTCACAAAACGCGGCATATCAAATATATCAGCAATCGCCTGCCCGAAGCCATGCGGGCACCCGACAGCAGCATAATTCAGGCTCAGGCAAGGTCGCGCTGTTGATCGTCTTGTGCATGGTTCTCGCTGCCGCCGCCGGTTTCGCGGGGGGGTATATCGCACAGACAAACAGGCCGTCAACCACAATTGCCGATACATACCCCGGCATTTCGAACCCGACCCCCAGCAACCCTGTCGAGAGTTTGCCTCCGGTGTTTGAAGGCAGCGCGTCGCCATCGGATATTTTTGCGTCTTCCAACCTTGCGAATAACAAGGAGCAGGATTTGACTGCCCCGGAAGTCGCCGCGATAGTCAAGCAATCTGTCGTGGAAATCAAAACAGAGATCGTGACGTCGGGCGGCTGGTCAGGCTCATATATTTCCGAGGGCGCGGGCAGCGGCATTATAATCAGCGAAGATGGATATATCATCACAAACGACCATGTTATCAGCGGCGCCTCGAGCATTACGGTGCGGTTGGTTGACGGAAGGGAATTCCCCGCTTCGCTCATCGCCACGGATTCCAGAGCGGACATCGCTGTCATCAAAATCGCCGCATCAGGCTTATCCGCCGCAGTATTCGGCGACTCCTCGACGCTCGTCGTCGGAGAGAGCGCGCTTGCCGTCGGCAACCCATTGGGCGAGCTTGGCGGGACTGTGACCGGCGGTATCATCTCCGCGCTCGACCGCGAGATGATTGTCGAGGGTGAGGCAATGACGCTGTTGCAAACAGACGCGGCAGTCAATCCGGGCAATTCGGGCGGAGGTTTGTTCAATATGAGGGCCGAATTGATTGGAGTCGTCAATTCAAAGTCCAGCGGCTTGAACATAGAAGGTTTGGGCTTTGCGATTCCCTCGAATATCGCCAAGGCCGTCGCTGCCGATCTAATCGCTTACGGTTATGTCCGAGGGAGGACGGACGCGGGGCTGGAACTCGTCGATATCCAAACATCACAAGCGGCGCGTTGGTATCGTGTCAGCCAGGTCGGGCTCTATATTCTCAATTCTGTCGATGAGCAATTGCGCAACGGCGACAGAATCACCGCCGTCAACGATATCCCTGTCGCGAACTTGTCCGACTTCAACGAAGCGACGAAGGATAGCGGCATTGGCGATACGATTCGCATTACCGTCGCTCGAAACAATGAAACTATTACGGCAAGTATCACATTGAGGGAATGGAAGCCATAGTTGCAATTGCTCGCGGCTTAACATGAGGCTCGCGCCCCACAACCCAGACGCAGTGCGCACAACAAAACTGAGAGAGCTTCCGCTCTCTCAGTTTTTGTTTGTGTTGTGCATCCGTCAGGTACTAGGGACTATCTCCTATCCGGATTCTCTGTCATCACCTTGTCATAGCTGGCTGCTTGCAAAATTCCCATCAGGAGCGGCAGCAACATATAAACAACGATGAAAACGATGATCGTGAGTATGATGCCGATATATGGGATCCTGACAATGAACGAAAATATAATTGCAAGAACAATGACGGCTAGATATGTCAACAAATCGACCAGGAACATCTTCCCTTTGTAGCCTTTTGTCTGATACATGGATTTTTTAAGCGCTTCCGTTGCGGGAATATCAGGCTCCGCGAGCATGATATACGGCACGAAACGATATGCATAGGATTTGATGATCGCCATCACGATGCCTGCAAGGGGGATAAGCGCCCAGATGAGTAACCACAGGCTCCTCCATGCCATTCCGCCCGCATTGCGGAAAAACTTTCTGTTGAACCCTTCAAAAAGCTGCGTTGCGCTGACCTGATTGCCGCGATACCCGGTGAGGTATATGTTTGTCATGCCTAGTTCCAAAACAAGAACGATTGCAAAGGCGATGAACGGTGTGAACATATTGAACATTATGGATAAGAAGACGAGGAAGCCGTTCAAAAGCGACAGCGCCCAGAGGCGTATTGGTTTCGTGAACAGGAGTTTAAGCGACTTGGAGTATATCTCGCCGACAAACCCTTGTGGCATCTGCTGTTGATACCCCATCGGAGGTTGCTGGTACCCGGGCGGGGGCTGTTGATACCCCGGAGGCGGTTGCTGGTATCCGGGCGGTGGTTGCTGATATCCCTGGGGCTGCTGGTATCCTTGCTGAGGCGGTTGCTGGAATCCTTGCTGCGGGGGTTGCTGATATCCGGCCGGTGGCTGCTGCTGCGGTGCTATCGATGGTTGGGGGGCGACCGAAGGCATGACGTTACCGCAAGTAGGACATACTTCGATGTCTGCCGGTACCTGGCCTCCGCATTTTGGACAATATGCCATTGCTTATTCCTCCCTTTATTTTTAGCCATTGAGCCATTTTTCGCGTTTTGCTTTTTTTCGTTTCATGCTCCACTGAGGCTCAATGCCTTTTGTTACAATTTACATTCTTTGCGGCATTTTGTCAACCTACATTTTAGCGCATTTTTGCAGCGGCGGTTTTTATTGCAATATTGTAATCAATGTGATATTTCGTCTATCCTTTGCAGGGGCGATTGTCAATCACCCACATCCCTTCAAAGCATTCCGTTTAGGGCGATTGGTAATCGCCCCTACAGGAGAATCCTTGGTCTGTTGACATTGATATTGTATTTACTGCACCGTTACTTTGAGCGTCGTCGATTTTCCGTCAATACGGATCGTGATCGTCGCAGTGCCTGCCTTGCGCGCCGTCACCACGCCATCGGCCGATACTATGGCCACCGCTGTCGTGCCGGAAGTGTATGTAGCTGAATCTATTGTGGCCGTGGCGTCATACGGCTCGATGATCGGCGTGATTTGGTACGTGTCTCCCACGCTAAGTGTTATTGCTGCTTCCGGCAGCGTCACTGCCGTAACCGGCTGCTTCACTGTGACGACGCACGTCGTTGTCCTCCCGCCGCTGTCGCTGATCGCTGTAATGGTCGCCGTCCCGGCTGATACCGCAACTACCTTGCCGGTGGGTTCGACTCGCGCGACCGCTGAATTGTTCGATACCCATGTGAGCCCCTTAAGCGTCGGAGCCGTAGGTCTGTATGACACCGAGAGCGTGCTTGCGGCGCCGACATTCAACGTCATCGCGCGCTTGCTCATTGTGATTGTCGTCACAGGTTTTGCGTCCGTCCTGACAGTCACAGTGCAGGTGGCTTTTACGTTGCCGCTATCGTCTGAAACTGTAATCACGGCAGTTCCGGACTTGATTCCGCTGACGATCCCCGCTGCGACGGTCGCGACGTCCGTATTAGACGAGCTCCACTGCAACCGCGATCTGTCTGTATTGTATGGGGTCACGTATGGCTCGAGCCTTGTGGTTCTGTTGGTCACGACTGCTGCGGACGTCCTGAGTCTGAGCTCGGTGATAGCGGGCGCAGCGGGCGTTGTCGTTCCGGGAGCAGTAGTACCGGGCGCCGTCGTACCCGGAGCCGTCGTGCCGGGAGCTGTCGTGCCCGGCGTCGTCGTGCCCGGAGCCGTGCCCGGAGTCGTGCCCGGAGCTGTCGTGTCGGGAGCCGAACTGCCGGGGGGCTGCTCAACTATCTCGACAATCGTTGTTGTGGAAGACAGTCCGTTGGACGATGTGATGATCACTTCCGCACTGCCGGCCATTATCGGCATAACTGCTCCGCTTGGGCTGATATCTAGAACAGACTTATTGCTGCTCTCGACCGTTGCCGTCCCCGGATCGATTCCGGCATCGACAGCCGCGCTACCAACTCCCGGGAGCATATCTATCTGAGTGCCAATGCCGATCATAAGCGGGTTAATGCCAATTGGCGCCCACACGACGTGAACACGCAACAAAACTTCTCGAGATGCGCTGTTCGTGGGGTTAGTTATTTTCAAATCTGCGTACCCTATGCTTACACCGTCAGCAAGTGCAATCGTGCCATGATTTGGCGGAGACGGGGACACGGTAAAGATAGCAGTATTGAGCGACTCAAAAATGGTATTGGTGTTTAAGGCAACATTCGCTCTGGCTGCTGCGGTAACAATACTGGGTCTCTGGTATAACGGTCCGATCGGAGTTCCCATAACAAGCTCATATGCAGGCTCAACAACAATAGTCACCACTGCTGTTTTGGCGCCTTGTGTAATGGAAAGCGTCACAGAACCGCCCTGGTGGGCCACAAAATCGCCATTTATCGGGTCAACGTACAAAATTGACGGGTTATTGCTGTTAAACGCGGGCGCAGGCGACTCGAAGAAGTTGATGGATGCGTTGAGCACGGCATCATTAACTCCTGACAAACTCACAACATTTCCGGTATCGCCCTCGACGACGACCGCAGAATATATTTCCGGAGCAGTAAGCGTCAGCGTATAAATCACATACGGAGAACTCGTCGGATACTCCGGGGTCACAACAGTATCTTGCCGGTTACTGTCAACAGCTCCGTCTGTCCCTAGTCTGGCAAATCCAAGTTTTGAATGCTGCTGGACGATATAGTACGCCGTATATGACCCTGTGGGTCTTGGCGGGGTAGACGGGAACGGCATGCTCATCAACACCATGTACGTGCTTGCTCCCAGTAATGTGACTCCAATATTGTCGGGTGTTATGGAAGTGCTTGAAATCAATCTGGCTGTCAAGTATGGGTATTCCATGCTGCGCATCACGCCCGGTTCAAGATAATCGTAACTATCGTTGCTTCCCGGCACGATCGGAATCAACCCAACAGCCCCGGGATCGCCGGCTCCGGACGGTGGTCTCCAATCCAGGTTGTTCAGCCACGGAGAAGAGGGCCGCGGCAGGTCATTTGGCAACATCCGCACATGGAAAACATTGCTGGACTCATTCGGGTCTCCGACAACGATGGCCGGAACGCTGCCGAAGAGCTGCTCTCCATTCGCATCAACAATGCGATGTGTCCCAGCCGTGACCCATGCTTGTATAGGCTGGTCGGCAAATAGATCAGTCGCAGAAGTGACCCATGCGCTATTCACGGCATCCCATTCCTCCAAAGCGAATTCCGATTGCCGTGCGATTATCGGGTTAACCCTGCCCGCAGCGACGTAGAGGTTCACTGTGTTGTAGAACAAACTGCCCCATTCTGCGAGTTGGTCTTCCGTCAAACGCCCTCGCGACGGTGATATTGCAACAGCAGAGAGTCCTGTCAACCGAGTATCTTTTGAATGGAATACCCCGCCTTCAGTTCTGCCATCAACTTCCAAAGACGTCGCCGGAACCTTTGTTATATGGCCATCACGCTCGATAGCTGTCTTGGTCGGCGTAGCTGTTCCAAATTTAAAGTAGCCGCGCAACCAATAGTAAGAGCCTCCTGCAGGTCTCGGAGCATCGCCGTCCTCCTGCCGAAACACATCGAAAAATTCCACGGGCATGCCGCCAACTTCAATTTGATTGCCATCTCTACCGACTATATAGTAATCAGTACCTACAAGCTCCGTCCTGACCTCTCTTAAAATCTCGCGGTTATAATCGCTCTCATATGGGAACCACGTAAGATTTTGCGTGAGCGATACATACCCCGGAAGCGGCCCCGATGTCTGGCCGGGCGCGGCCGGCACCATCGGCGTGACCGTCGGTCCATCCTCAAGCTTCATCTCCATGATATGGCCATATGGAGTTTCCGATACTTTCCCAACCGGATCCCTGCTTGTTGCTGTGTGGTAGAATTGCACATCGCTCAGACTTCTGGGAGAGACGACAATAACGAGTTCGTTTCCGACATGATTCCCGGAAAACGTAGGATTTGTATATAGTCGAACGGTGACTCTTCCTACATTAGTCCCATCTGCCTCAATCATTATTCTATCATTCGAGCGCACAGGCTGCGCCGTCGTGCACTTAGCCGCATCGCCGCCGAGTCCACCGGTGACCTGAACATAATACCGTTGGTTTTGCAGATCGGGATCGTCGACTGACAAGATAAGCTCTTGTGTCTCTGAGTTATACATCACCGAATGATCAAGTTTTATTGTAACTCCTGTGTTTTCTTTCACGCGAACGTTCACGGTAGCCGTCATCATCGGGTCGCTCCCAACGACCGACACAACGACAGCAGTGTCGCCATATATCTGTGGCGTCCTTATCGGTGCTGTAATCCGCCCGTTTTGCGTAAACTCGATGATGCTCGGCTGCCCGTCTGCAAGATCCCATCGAAGCACCGAACTCGGAGAATATGTATATGTCGTAATATCTTGGAAAGAGCCGGGCACGAGCACGATTTCTGTCGGGACTACGACGACATCGTTGGCGTTGCGGAAAACAGTGACCGTGCATTTTGCCGAAAAGCCTTTCTCCGTCGTTGCGGTCAAGACCGCCACTCCATTGATATTATTGCTATTTGCAATCACTTCACATCTGCCATCCGCAAGTGTCCTTATTGAAGCAATGCCGGTTGCAGGGCTGATCGACCAGATAACGGCATCATTTGCATTGCTTGGCATCAATGTTGCGGAAACTATCTGTGTTTCACCACAAAGCATAGTGATTCTATCAGGCAGCGATATGCCTGTCGCGAATCGTTTTTCCTCTGCAGTGAATGCAGCAGAAGCGGTAAATCGCTTCCCTGTAGCATCGACCAGAGTGAATGTCAGAGTATCTCTTCTTTCTGTTTGGGTACCGATGCCATTGTGCTGGCACCGAACGACATATACATTCAAATCCCTGCTCTCAACAGTCGCCACAGCACCATAATCCTCTCCGGGGGAACCTCTGTCCCATTTATATGTGATGACTCCATCGCTGATCAACTGGCTAACTTGCTGCTTTGTAAGCAGGCTTCCATCAGTAAGTTCAACCGCGACTGTTACTTCTCTGGCTTGATTTGTCGCGAAAGTCGTATTTGACGGGTAAACTGTTGCAGTTATGCGCCGTATCGACAAATCGCTGATGTTTATTCCGCCCGTTCCGGGCGCGTTGGCGGGGTCGCCGAGGTATTTTTTGATGGCATCGATCACTTCCTGGATCGATTTGTATTGGCGCAGCCTCCATAAATATTCCGCCATGAGGTCTTTTTGCGAGTTCGTATAGCTCTTATATGGGTTGGCGCCGGTCTGGAATTGCAGCAGCGCGGCATTAGCCGTTGTCTCTATGATCTTTCGCAGCGCGGCATAATCCGCAGAGCTATTGATCTGCCCCAGGAGCGTCGTCTCGGCTGCGAGGCGCGCCTGCACCGCCTTGTCAAAAGCTGCTTTGACAGCGGCCGGGTTTGCGAAAATCGTCTTTCTCGCGGCAAGCACTTGCTCCGCAACATATTGTTTCCCGGCGTTGGACAGCGCGGAATATTGGCTGTTCCCGCTCGTGTTCACAGTCAAGTCCAGGGCGAACTGCGGGTCTTCAAGAACGCTCCGCGCTTCCGATGAAGAAACTGCGCGGTTCATGGCATCCAAGCCCCGGTTGCTGTTGCTGGAAAGGCCGAGGGGATTGTCGGAAGCCAGGATGCGCCTGACTGCCTCCGCGCCGGTATATTGCAGCTTGCCCCCCTGGACGCTGTACATTATCATATTGTCGAAATCGTTTTGCAACGTGGCTTTTTGCGATTCATTCAATGTTGCCAGATACATCGTCGAGCTCATGACATGGATGTTCTCCGTCAGGAGGCCGCCCCAGTTGATGTGCAGCAGCTCCTTCATCAGCCCCGCCTCTCTGCCCGGCTCGCGGAAAACGGGGAGATAAATGAGCAGTCCCTTTCTCCCGCTGTACGTGTCGAGAGCTTTCGGCGGCAGCGTTATCGGCTCGCCATCGATGTATGTATATGTGACCGTCGCCATGTTTGCGGCATCGGGAGGCGCCGGCACGAAAAATCCGACCCAATACGCCCAGCGGCCGTTGCGTTGCGTCAGCGGGACGCGAGTAGCCGCGGCTTGCGAAACGTGCGCTTCCGACGCAGTGGCGCCGGCGACCATCGACAAATATAACGAAGACTGGTCGAAGGGCGCCATCGAGGTCGTGTTCGGAAGGAGCTGCACTTTAATCGAGCTGTTGGCGCTGACCCTGTCGATGCTGTTGTTGGTCCATTGCGACTCGGCGCTCGATACCGATTGGCCGCCGACAGTTGCTATAATATTGAGCCCGAGCGTCATGAATTCCGGGCTTTGCGTGACGACAGCCCCGGAATTGTTAATGAGCAGGTTGCGGATGCTGCCGGTGCCGTTGACAATTGCGCCGGGGGCAGAGACGGTGAGATGCCCGACTGACGTATTGGCCGCCATGTCGAGCCGCGCGTTTTGCCCCGCATCGCCGAATTTCGCATACATCGCATGGCCCGAGTTCAAACGCACAAGCGCGCCGGGGCCGTTGATGTTCAATTCGTCGAGGCTGACCCCATTGAGGTTGGCGACGATGTCCGTGCTCGCGTTCTCCAGAATGGTCACCTCAGCTACGCCGCTGCCCGACAGAGTAAATCCGGAAACCGCTTCAAGGATGGGCACTGTCGAGTTGTCTGTGACCGAGATGCGGGTATCCGCGCCGAAACTCGCCACATATATCTTCTCGCTAATTGTCGTATTGGAGAGAGTAATGCTGTTCGGACCGCCGCCGCGCACTATCAAACGGCCATTTATCGTGCAATTTGCAATGACCACATTGCCGCTGCCGACGCCGTCGCCGATGATCACGTCGCCATCGATGATGACGTCGCGCAGTTCCGCTCCGGCATATTGTATGAGCAGCCCGCCTTGCAGATATACATTGCGCAGTCCTGTTTCGGGCATATATATGTTCGTGAACATATTATCAAGCAATTTGACAGCTTCGGCGCGGGTGAGGAACGCGCGCGGACGGAATGAGCCGCCGGGATAGCCCTGCATGATGCTGCGCTCGACAAGCGCTGACACGTAAGTCCTGGCATAAGGAGAAATGAAAGCGGCATCGGTGAAAACCGACAGGTTCCAGTCCGCAACGGATGTAAAGCCCATCGCGCGCGCAGCCAATGTGGCGGCATCCTGGCGCAGCAGGGTGTCATCGGGGCGCATCGTGCTGTCCGGGTAGCCATTGGCAATGCCCATCTGCGTAGCGATCGCAACGATGTCATACTGCCAGGTATTGGAAAACACATCAGTATATGCTTTGATGTCCGCCTTGGCGGTGGCCCCGAGCGAGTTGATGATCAGCGAGAAGTACTCCGCCCTTGTGATGTATTTGTTTGGCCAAAACGATGCTCCTTTGAATATGTCATGATCGATGAACCCGAGGTCGTTCCAACGATTGATGACGCCGGCAGCCCAATGCCCATTTAAGTCATTATAGGCAGGCACGGCGCCGGCGACCGGTATTTCTCCCAGCGGGATAAGCCCCACCAGGAATATTAATATGAGCAACGCTGTAATCGTTTTTTTGGTGAATTTCATATCGAACCTCCCTGCGGATATCTGCTTGTCGTATTTTCAGGCACCGGACCAAACTGCCGGTTAATTTATGATGGCGCATTGCCGATAATAGTAATGTGGCATCGGCATCAGCTTCGCGATCTGTGCAAAACTTTGTTTAATATGACTCTGTTGCGATGAAAAATGTTCCGCTTTTTAATAAACAGCATACACTTAATGGTATCGCATTTTTCTTGCTCTGACTTTAGCAAATTTGAGCGCTGATTAACGTAAATTGTTGACTGATTTGCCGATATTTGATATTATTGTCGAAGATATGAACGTCGCGTCGCCCGTGGCGGCATGATCGAACATCCCCAAGGAGGCCAAAATGAAAAAGAGAATACTTTGCACAGTGATGATCGTCGCGCTTGTCATGTCCGCCCTTGCGACATATATCCCGTCTGCCGGGGCAGCGTCTTTCGGCCCTTACACCGTCGGAAACATTACATGGAAGGTGGATGTCGCAAGCGATGGATTGACCGGCACGCTCACGATTTCCAGGAGGTCCGGCGTCACGACGAATGTGCCTATTCCCAATTACTCTAGCGGCAGCAGGCCGCCTTGGTATCCGCACAGCGCCCAAGTCACTAACATCATCATTGAAGACGGCATTTCCGAAATAGGCAACTGGGCATTTGCGGATTTCAGCAAGGCCACATATGCTGTCGTCAGAGGGACGGTCACGCGCATCGGCAGCGACGCTTTCAGAGGTTGCACCGAATTGACCGGGTTTTACGCAAATAATGCCACTTGGGCGACTAAGGCCTTCACGGGAATGACTGCTATCGGGGACAACGCATTTTTTAACTGCGGCAAATTGGAAACCTTGTCCATAAGGGACGTTGCCTCCATCGGCACCGGCGCGTTTGTAGGCTGCGCATCTTTATGGTGGATCGACGCGGGCACGACCGGCAGGGTGCAATCTTTCGGCGGCGCGGAAGGAATCATCGTCGAATATAACAATACTACCGCTACCGCAGTGCCTGTGCGCGTTATTAAGAGTTCCGTCGCATTGGCCGGCGGATCATATTCGATCCCCGGCACAATTACGACGATCGATGCGGAAGCATTCGCATATCTGCAAAGCATTAACGAGATCATCGTCCCGGCCTCCGTTACAACCATCCGCGACCGCGCATTTGCCTACAACCCGGGGCTGACTGCTGCGACATTCCTCGGCGATGCTCCGACATCGTTCGGGAGCAATGTCTTTTCCGGCACCAACGATATCTTTAAAATCGTCTTTTTCCCGCAAGCTCTCAGATGGACGACGCCAAGATGGCAGGGGTATCCTACCGAGGTGAACAATTCGCGCCTGTCTTTGGATAAATATGTCGTCGTCATCGAAAAGGGCGCTTCTGCCGATTTGACGGCCGCAGTTTATCCGACGACCGCCACACAGTCCGTCACATGGACCAGCAGCGACGATACGATTGCCAAAATCGCGGGGCGCAACAACGCAAACGATGTGAGGGGAGTTATTACGGGGGTCGATCCCGGCACCGCGACCATCACCGTTAAGGCGCAAGGCAGCGGGGCTATCGCGGAGTGCATAGTCATCGTGCTGGACAAGGGCGTTTCGGCGACTTCTGTTATCCTCGACAAGGCCTTGATTACCGTCGGCGTCGATGCGGCAATCGACGATTTGCCCACGCTGACCGCAATCGTGCGCCCATATTCCGACGATCCGGACACGCAGAAGCAGATAGCGCGCGATCTTATATGGACCAGCAGCGATCCTACCGTCGCTTATGTGGCAGACATCGACCCCGCGACGCCGACATCGCTCGTGCGCACGATTGTCCCCAGAAAAGCGGGACAGACCACGATAACCGTCTCGACGCCGAACGGCGATTCCAGGGCGACCTGCCAGGTGACCGTGACCGCGGCTCCCGCGTTCGTTCCGGCGACAAGCGTCACGCTCGCCACCACGACTGTCGCCATGGGCGCTGTAGTCAACCTGGGCGCCACCGTGCAGCCCGCGACCGCCACAAACAAAAACATCGACTGGTCTGTCGTTTCTTCGACAATTTATGCCGGCAGCGGCAGCATATCATCCGAGGGCATCCTCACCGTCCCATGGGGCTTGACGGGGAACATAGTCGTCGAAGCGGCGGTGAAAAGGGGCAAAGCCGACGTCGATTGGGGCTTCTCGTCAAACCTTGACTACACCCAGCAATTCACGATCAATGTCGTGTCTTTCATTCCCGTGACAGACATCACGGGAGTGCCAAGCCAGGGGTATGCCGGGAGGCCGTTGCAATTGACGGGTACCGTGTCGCCTCCGGGCGCCGCATATAGGACGATAGAGTGGTCCATGGGCAGCACCAATACCTCCGCGGCATATCTCGACACGACGACCGGCATTCTGGTTCCGCAGACACCGGGGATCGTCAGCGTCGTGGCGACTGTCAAGAACGGTGTCATGACGGGCAGCGGAGCGGCGCTCGCGCCATATACGCAGGCCTTCACGATCTATGTAAACCCATATGTCGCAAATACCCTCACGGTCAGGGCCGATCCCGGAGGCAGCGTGAGCGGCGCGGGCGTGAGCCAATATGCGGCCGGTGAAACTGTGAAACTGACGGCCACTCCCTCGCAAGGCTATACGTTCGCGGGATGGTATTCGACGAATGGCGGCACGTTTGACGACACGGGCAATTCGACGACGCAGTTCACGATGCCTGACAACCCGACAATAGTCACCGCATATTTTGCCTATCTCGGCCTTCCTGCCGGAACGGTCAGCGGCGGTGGCGGCGGCGCTGTGATACCGACTCCCGCGCACTATTTCACATACGGAACGATATATACCAGAAATTCTGGCGCTCATTTCGCCCATGTAACTATCAGGGACTTCCAGCTATTCAGCCATGCGGTATTGGACGGGAGAACGCTTGTGCGCAATCAGCACTACACAACGGGACCGTCGGGCGGATATACTGAGATCACGCTTGTCAATGGGTATCTTGATACATTGGCGCAAGGCCAGCATGTGTTGGAAATCCACTTTACGGACCGCATATCGGTTTCTGCAGTCTTCACAGTGCTCGCTACTCCGCAGATTTCCCAATCTTATGATGATGTTTATGTCTCCGCTTGGTATTATGCGGATGTCGTGTTCGTGAGCGACCGCGCATGGATGACCTCAAAACCGTCGGAGCCCAGGATGTTCCGCCCCAGCAACCCCGTGACGCAGGGCGAGGTCATCGACGCTCTCTACCGCATGGCGGGCAGCCCGACAGTTTTGAGCCAATATGGCTATTACCTCCAAGGCAGGGACGCCGCATATGCCTGGGTGCTTGCCAACGCAATACTGCCTATCGGCGGAGTTTATAACTTAAACAGCGCGATCACACGTCAGGATATCGTTGTCATTCTGGCAAAACTCGTCAGCGTGATGGGCATGCGCTATACATACGTGAGGGGAGCGATCACTTTTGCCGATGAGTCATTGATCGACGTTTCGGCGAAGACCGCAGTCACGAATCTATATAGAGCAGGGGTGATAAGCGGGCGCGCTGAGGGCACCTTCGTCCCGCTCGGCAATATGACCCGCGCCGAATATGCCGCCGTGCTTCACCGTTTTGCGACCGTCATCGGGAACTGGTAGCATGAGGGCGGCGCTGCTTCATTCTACCGTGGGGCGTGGGGTTTCGCCCNCACAGCCCGCATGCCGCGATTCTGTCAACCGGCNACTCAGTTATTANGGGGGGATTGTTCTTTGACAATCGAAGCCAGGTTCAATAGCCATGATCTCATCGGGAAGCTGCGCGACGGCGCATATGATTTGCCCGACGGCGCTACGGTCGCCGCATTCATGGAAGCCGCGCAGCGCGAGGCCGGCATCGAGCTTTCGGAACAGCAGATGGAGAGCTTCGTATTCGTCTTTAATAACAGCCCGGCTGCTTATGACACCGTGCTGAGCGGCGGCGGCAAGCTCCGCGTCATGTTCAAGCTGCTGGGGGGATAGTCCGTGAGCCGTTATGAACGCAATTCCCCGGCCATATCGCCGGAAGAACAAAAATCATTGGCAGGCAAACATGTATTCGTCGCGGGATGCGGCGGGCTTGGCGGGTATATCATCGAGTTTTTAAGCCGCATTGGCATTGGTTTTATATCGGCCGCGGACGGCGATGTCTTTACGTTGTCCAATTTAAATCGACAGTTATTGTCGACTGAGCTCACTCTCGGCAGGATGAAAGCGGAATGCGCAAAAGAACGAATAAGCATTGTCAATCCGAATGTTTCAGTCAATGCCGTGTGTGAGTACATCGATGAAGAAAACGCCGATGCTTTGATTTCCGGACACGATATCGTCGTCGATGCTCTTGATAATGGCAAGACGAGGCTGATATTGGCGGCTGCAGCGCGCAAGGCCGGCATTCCTTTCGTCAGCGGCGCGATCGGCGGCTGGCATGGGCGCGTGATTGTTTTATATCCCGAGGACAACGTTGATTTCCTGTGGATGGGCGAGCCTCCTCCGCCGGCCGGGAATCTTTGCTGCACCGCCGCGCATGTTGCGTCAATCCAATCTGCCGAAGTCGTCAAGGTTTTGTTGGGGCGCCCCGGCGTGGTCTGCGGTAAGTTGTTGGAAATCGATCTCCTCAACGCCACCTGGGACGAGATACCTCTGGATTTCAGTTGATCTTGCAGCGCAGCGTTGATTTTATTCTCACAGCACAAAGATACCGAGACCTATTCAATATGCACGAGGTGTGTCCATGATTCGTAAGAGCGGCAATATTTGGCTTTTTACAGCAAAAGCGATATTGTTTTTTGCTGTATTGGCCGTTTTTTTTATCGGCCAGAACCTCTTTTATAAGCAAACCCTCTTTTATTTCTGGGGGAATTATGTCTTATTGCTGCTGTATACAGCATATCTATACTTTCTTTGCAGAATATACCAAGCCTTTCAATTTGGCAGCAACAAAGCTTCCGAAATCATCTTGTCGTGGGTGTTCTGCCTGGCAGTGACGAATATTCTGGAATATCTTATTTTGAGCTTGATAGAGACCATGCTTTTGCCCGTTAGCGGATTTCTGATTGTCATGGCCACCCAGTTCATACTGGTCATACCATTGACATATGCGATAGATAAGCTGTATTATTACCTGAATCCGGCGCAAAAAGCGATTATTATATTCGGAGACGAACGTAAATCGCGTGAGTATCAAAGCATAATAGAAAAGCATCGCAAAAAATTCGTCATTTCGGCGGTCGTCTCTCAATCCGAAACAATTGACGCCTTGCGTACAATGATTGAGGAATCGGATTCGGTTTTTTTCCTTGATGTGGACAGCAAGCTGATGGAAGCGCTGTTCGAGCATTGCTTTTTATACAACAAGCGGATGTATATCTTGCCATCTTTTTCCGGCGTTATGCTAAATACGGCCGAAATCACATGGATATCGAACGTGCCGATGTTTTTGCCGAAAAACTCTGAGCCGGATTTGGGCTCAAGATTCATCAAACGTTGCATGGACATCATCATTTCATTGCTTTCCATCATCATTTTCAGTTGGCTCATGCTCATCACATCGGTCGTTATTCTCATATATGACAGGCACGCGGCCATATACAAGCAGGTGCGCATTACCAGGGGCGGCAGGCAGTTTACGTTGTATAAATTCCGCAGCATGCGCACGGATGCGGAAGACGACGGCATTCCCCGCCTCACGTCGCGTGAAGATAAGAGGATCACGCCTGTCGGGAGGTTTATACGCAGGACAAGGATCGATGAGCTGCCTCAGCTATTCAACGTCCTTGCCGGCTCGATGTCGCTCGTCGGCCCTCGCCCGGAGAGGCCGGAAATAGCCGCTGCTTATGAAGAGATCTATCCGAACTTCAAGCTGCGGACAAAAGTGAAAGCGGGCATGACCGGTTTTGCGCAGATTTATGGGAGATACAACACCGCGCCCGATGAGAAATTGTTTCTGGACATCATGTATATAGAGAGGTTCTCTATATGGCAGGATATCAAGTTATTGCTGCAGACTCTGCCCGTTTTGTTTAAACCTTCCAGCACGGAGGGTATCCCTGACAGCGCGACGACAGCGCTGCGCGATTAGCCCGGCAAGGCCGCGAACCGCCACGAATCGCTATGAACCGCCACGAACCGCCGCGAACCGCCACGAATCGCCGCGAACCGCCACGAACCGCCACGAACCGCCACGAACCGCCACGAATCGCTATGAACCGATGCATGTTTCACTCGAAGTAAGCCGAAAGGACGGAACACCAATATGGGGAAGGCTTCAACATATCCGGAACGAAAAAAAGCCGCAATGTATACGAAGTTTGAAACATGGCAATCCAGGATCGCCGGACTAGCGGTTATCCTATTATTATGCGTCCAGCCGCTATATGTAAACGCCGCGAGATATTACAGCCTCACCTGGCACAAATTCGTTTTCTTTGCCGTGAGCATGGGCTTAATATTGCTGGCTTCGTCGATAATTTGGACTACCAGATTGGCAAGCAAGCCCAAATTGGGATTCCGCGAGAGACCGTATTTGGCCGATTGGGCCGCTTTGGGCTTTGCGTTGGTCACGCTCCTTTCGGCATTGTTCTCGCCATACAAAGATGTCACCGATGTGTGGCTCGGGGTCGCGGAACGATATGACGGCGCGATCACGCAACTCCTTTATGTCGCCGCTTTTTTAGTAATTGCGCACTGGTATAAACCGCACGTCAGGCATTTCGTGTTTTTCGGCATCGCAGCGTCATTAATAGGAATAATCGGAATTTTGCAGTTTTACGGCATGGACTTTCTGAAATTATGGCCGACCGGGCTGTCAAAAGGGCATGAGTATTATGTTGAGAACCTATATCACATCCCTTTCCGTTCGACGCTTGGAAATGTCGATATCGTATCGACCTATGTATGCGCTGCGATTCTACTGTGCGGCTTCCTTTTCATCAGGATGAAATCGAAATGGCAGCCGCTATGGCTTGTGGGAAGCGCGCTCTGTTTTTGGCTGATGGAACTCGCCGATGCTTATTCCGGGCGTGTCGGAGTTATTGTTGCGATCGTCCTTGCGATGCCTTATATCGTTGAGACCTTAAAAACACTCGGCCGAACAATGATTTTGGCATCTTCGTGGCTTGCTGTCTATATATTGCAAAAGCTCTTTTATGATGGTTTTGTCATGCACGAAACGTCCGTAGGCGCCCTTTTGCCTTTGATCGCCGGCTTTTGCGTCCTTCTGGCTGCGGGCTTTCTCCTTGCACGCAAGGGGAAGGAGGTCGGGCGGAACAGCCCCGTGCGGTGGAAAATCGGCGTCCTGTTGATTGCGGTCTGCATCTTTGTCGGCATTGCGGGCGTGGAGGTTTTAGGAAAACGAGATGAATACACCGGGAACAAGGATTTGCTTGCTGATGTCCGCGATGTGCTGCATGGCAATATTAGAGACGAGCTTGGGACAAACCGCATATATATTTGGCGCAACGCTTTGTCTGTTTATCCTGAACAGCCGATTATCGGGACCGGCCCCGATACATTTGGATATGCTTTTCCCGAGGAGGCGCAATATCGTTATGAGCAGCATTATGACAAGGCGCATAATGAATATGTGCAAATTTTGATTTGCCAAGGCATTCTAGGTCTTTTGCTCTATTTGCTATTCCTTGTCGCATCTTCTTTGAAATCGGCTCCGCAGGCGTTCAGAAACCCTCTTCTCATGGGCGTTTTGGCCGCTTTTGTTGGATATTGCGTACAGGCCTTTTTCAATATCAGCTTGCCGATAGCAAGCCAGCTTCTTTGGGTGTTCGCGGGCATGCTCGCAAACAAGCAATTTAGTAACTGACGGATTCACAATGTCAACAAAAAACAAGTTATTTTTGGTCCGTCAGTTACTATCGCCGCGCGAAGCGCGGTGCGCCGGAGCGCGGTGCGCCGGAGCGCGGTGCGCCGGAGCGCGGTGCGCCGGAGCGCGATGCGTCCGGGTTGTGGGGGTGGAACCCCCACGTTAGAATGGAGGCTGCCGAGTGGTCGATTTTTCGCTTGTTATGTGCATATACGAAAAAGAATCCCCGGCATTCCTGGCAAAATGCATTGAGAGCGTTCTCGCGCAAACCGCTCTGCCCTCGGAGTGGATCATCGTCAAGGACGGACCGCTCCCTGACGAGCTGGATTCCATGATAGCATCAGTCGGCTTTTCCGGGACGATGAAAATAATCGCTCTGCCGGAAAACGCCACTCTCGGACCCGCGCGCGCCGAAGGGCTGCTCGCTTCTAGCAACGAATGGGTCGCCATTATGGACAGCGATGATATCTGCCGCTGCGATAGGTTTGAAAAGCAATTGCGCATGATTGATATGCATCCTGAATTGGGGCTGATAGGGGGGCAGATTGCGGAGTTTTCGGAGAACCCCGGTGATTATCGCTCGATTAGAGCCGTGCCGTTGGAACATGATGATATCTGCAAGTTTTTAAAAAAGAGGAATCCTTTCAACTCAATGACTGTCATGCTGAAGCGGGAGCCGGCTTTGGCCGCAGGCAACTATAGGTATTTCCCATGGTTTGAAGATTATGACCTTTGGGCAAGAATGATAAAAAGCGGCGTCATATGCGCGAACCTTCCCGATGTTCTGGTTGATGCTCGCACGGGGAGCGGCATGTATGGCAGGCGGCGCGGCGCGGCATATATGCGCTCTGAATGGAATTTGTTGAAAGGATTGAGGTCTCTCGGTCTCATCAATAGGGCGGAATTTTGCCGCAATGCGGCTTTAAGAATGCCTTTGAGGTTGCTTCCTGCCGGCGCTCTTGAATGGATTTATGGCAAATACATACGCAGCTGAGCCGCTAGCTATTGCTTCACGTCCTTCCTCACCGGGCGTGAATTGCAGCAACCGCTATGAATTAAAAAGAGGACAATGATGGCAAGTCTACAAACCGAAAACACCGATATTAATACGGCGCGCCAAAAATACATCGAGCTGCTGAAGCAAAACGGCATGACGCCGAAAACAGAGACCATCCCCACAGCAGAGGCATCAGGGCGCGTGACAGCCGCGCCGATATATGCGCGGATCAATGCGCCGCACTACAGCGCAAGCGCAATGGACGGCATAGCTCTCGATGCAAAGCTGACATACGGCACGACGGAGACAACGCCGCTTTTCCTGGACATCGGCGATTACAAAAGAGTCGACACCGGGGACCCGCTGCCCGATGGTTGCGATACGATTATTATGGCGGAAGACATCATCGAGATGGCTGACGGACGCATTAAGCTCACAAACTCCGCCGCCCCCTGGCAGCACATCCGCCAGATCGGGGAAGACATCTGCGCCCATGAAATGATCCTCCCCTCATATACGCGGATTACGCCTTATGCCATCGGAGCGATGATCGCCGGCGGAGTGGCAGACATCGCCGTCATAAAGAAACCTATTGTGGGGTTTATCCCCAAAGGCAACGAGCTAATACCGCCGACGGCAGACCCCGGAAAAGGCGACGTGCTGGAATTTAATTCTGCGATATTCTCCGCCATGCTGCGCGAATGGGGCGCCGATGCCGTGACATATCCAATCGTCGGCGATGATGCCGCAGGGATTCGCCAAGTGCTGGAAACAGCGCTCTCCGAATGTGACATCGTTTTGATGAGCGCGGGCATATCATCAAACAACGAAGATTACACCGCTGCCGCTATCTCCACTATCGGCACGGTGCTTTACGATGGCTTGGCAATCAAACCCGGGAAGCCGGCAATTCTCGCATACAGCGATTCAAAACCGATACTTGGCATCCCCCGATACCCGGTATCGGGCATAATCGTCATTGAACAAATATTAAAGCCGATAATCGAGTTTTTATCTCATTCCGCTCCGGAAGCATACAGATATGCTGACGCGGTGCTGTCTAAGTCCGTCGTTTCGGCAATCGGATATCGCGAATTCATTCGCGTGCGGATGGGATATGTCAAAGACAAGCTCATTGCCACTCCGCTCGGCCGAGGCAGCGGCATTGTGACATCATTCATGAAGGCGGATGGCATCATAGAGGTCCCTCAAGACGCCGACGGATATGAAAACGGCGACGTCGTGAGCGTCAGATTGCTGACGCATGTGGATGAATTGAAGCACAGCCTTGTCGCAATCGGCAGCCATGACCCCATGCTGGACGAGTTATCGGACCTTCTGCGAAAAGAGCATGGCAGCATCTCTCTCGCTTCGGCGCATGTCGGGAGCATGGGCGGGCTGATAGCGATTCGCAGGGGCGAAGCTCATCTTGCCGGCATACACCTGCTGGACGAAGACACAGGCGAATATAACGTTTCATTCATCAAAAAACACATTCCGAAAGGCGGCGTTCGTCTCATTGAATGCGTCAAGCGAACGCAAGGGCTTATGCTCCGTAAGGGCAATCCGATGAATATAAAGGGCTTCCCGGATTTGACTCGCAATAAGCTGCGCTACGTTAATCGGCAAAAAGGCTCGGGGACGCGCATCCTTTTTGATTATCTCTGCGGCAATACAGGCATCGAACCATCTTTGATATATGGGTTTAACCGCGAAGAATACACGCATATGTCGGTAGCCGCTCTGATAGCTGCCGATTCCGCGGATGCCGGTCTTGGTATATATTCCGCAGCGAAACTCTACGATCTCGATTTTGTGCCTGTTTGCGACGAACAATATGACTTATTGATACCGGATCATGCTTGGGACATGCCTATTATGCAAAATTTGCTTGAAATCCTCCAATCGAATGCATTTCGACAGAGGCTCGGCGAGCTTGGAGGATATACTGTTGGCAAGCCGGGAGAGGTACGGTTCAGGACGTGAGAGAAAAATATGATGTTGTGGTTATTGGCGGGGGGCTGCTCGGCTGCTTTGCGGCGAGAAGCCTCGCTCGTTATGTCTTGAATGTCGCACTGCTGGAAAAAAGAGAGGATATTTGCACAGGCATCAGCAGAGCAAATACAGCGATTATTTACAGCGGGTGCGACACAAAACCGGGGACGATGAAATCGTCGATGTGCGTCAGCGCCGCGCAGAGTTATCCCCAATTATGCGATGAGCTCGGCGTGCGGTATTCGCGCTGCGGCTCGATTATGGTGTGCTTTGGCGAACGTGGCGAGAAGGGTTTATTAAAAAAAATCGACTGGGGCGAAAGGAATGGCGTGCGCGGAATGAAGCTGCTCACGCGGGATGAACTGCTCGATATGGAGCCGAACATCGACATAAGCGCCCGCAGCGGCTTGTTTGTCCCCGACACCGGCACAGTAATGCCTTGGGAACTATGCATTGCAGCGGCGGAAAACGCCGCAAGCAATGGTGTTGAGCTATGTCTTGGCACGGAAGTTTTGTCTATACAGAAAATAACTGATGCTTATAACACAGGATATGAGATTATAACTGACAAGGGGACGTTGCATGCTCACGCGATCATCAACTGTGCGGGCATGAACGCTGACGCAATCAGTGAAATGATATCGGAGCCTAATGTGCGAATCGTCCCTACTGCGGGCGATTATTTCGTTCTCGATACGAAGGCCGCGGGGCATATAAAGCATATAATCTTCCACGAACCTGAGGAAAAAGGCAAAGGGCTGACTCTTGTTCCGACTGTTGACGGCAACATATTGGTCGGCCCGACGGAGCGCCCCGGCGATGATTACAGCACGGAACTCTCCGGTTTCAATGAACTGAGAGAACTCATCGCGCAGGTCATCCCAAGTCTTCCGATTGAACACATCATAAGGTCTTTTGGCGCTGTCAGGCCAAATCCATATTTACTGAAAAAAGCTGATGATGGCTCGTATGTTACAGACGACATCAGCGTCAATGACTTTTGCATATTGGAATCTGATGACGGCACGGTCGTCAGCTTCGTTGGAGTGAAAACTCCGGGGCTGACGTGCGCCGATGAGCTGGGCCGTTATGCTGCCGACAAGATCGCGGCCGTGCTGCGGTCTGCGATGAAGACTTCATTCAACCCAAAACGCGAGGCGCCGCACAGGCTCGCTGACATGGCCTTTTCGGAAAGAAGCGATTTCACCCGGAGAGAAGACGATAGCTATAGCAAAATCATCTGCCGCTGCAGAGGAATATCGGAAGGCGAGATACTGGATGCGATTCACATGTGTCTGGGCGCTGTATCCATCGATGGCATAAAGCGCCGCACAGGAGCGGGCAGCGGTCGTTGCCAGGGCGGCTTTTGCGGGCAGTCCGTGCGCGAAATCCTAGCTCAAGAGCTTGGAGATTCGGCTACATATCACGCCCGGTGAGGTAGCAAGGGCGTGAACAGGAGCTTGGTGTCTCGATTACAATTCACGCCCGGTTGGGAGATCTATGTAATGGATAATTATGATGTAATCATTATCGGAGGCGGCCCCGCGGGGATGTCTGCCGCGCTTGGCGCAGCGCGTGCTGCGGGCGATACGGGCGATGCGCTTGGAGCTGCGGGCGGCGCGGGAGTAACGAGTGCTGCGGACGCAGCGATGACACCTGCAAATCCAAGAATCGCAATCATCGAGCGCGCACAGGCACTTGGAGGCATACTCAACCAATGCACGCACACAGGATTCGGCCTGACAATATTCGGCGAGGAACTCACAGGACAGGAATATGCACGCAGGTTTTCAAAACGCATACTATCATCTGCCGTCGAAATACTGACGGACACGATGGCCATGGACATAAACTCCGATCGCACGATCACGATCTCAGGTGCTATGACCGGCTACCGACGCATCCACGCAACATCAATCGTGCTCGCAACAGGCTGCAGAGAGCGCCCGATAGGCGCATTGCCTGTCGCCGGCACGCGCCCTTCCGGAATATATACGGCAGGAGCAGCACAAAAAATGATCAACCTCGGCGGGTATGACATCGGCGACAGGTTCGTTATCCTCGGTTCGGGAGATGTGGGACTCATCGTGGCGCGGGAGCTTGCGATGAGAGGGAAGGAAGTCGTCGCTGTCGTTGAAAAAGAGGAAGAATGCGGTGGCTTGCCCCGCAACAGGATCAATTGCCTGGAGCGGTATAATATACCTTTTCTAACTCGGGCGACTGTGACCAAAGTGCATGGGATGCCAAGGATCAGCGGCGTCACAGTCAATGAGCTCACCAACGGAAAGCAATATACCATTGCTTGCGACGCGTTGATTACATCGGTCGGCTTGATTCCCGAACGCGATTTGCTGGATGGAATTTCCGCTAATATGCGGCATGGCGTGCCCGATTGGTTGTTCTTATGCGGAAACGCGGCGTTCGTCCATGATGTTGTGGACGATGTATCGATTGAGTCAGAAAGCGCCGGGCGCAACGCGGCTATTGCTGCGTTGCGCCCGAATTTCGGCGGTCGAACATATATACCGGAGCAAAACGAAAGAAAACATTGGGA
>JGI24702J35022_10000192_pt1 | contig 32902 bp, 32 predicted proteins | sample TergutTh196P4_FD_35022 | JGI IMG/M metagenome (IMG submission 35022) | reverse complement strand
TATCCATTATTGTTCGTTTTTTATTATTGATAATTTTCTACAAAATTAAAAAATCTAACCGTACTTTCAAAATTTCTTTCTATTTTTGCGTAAACTTTAAACCAAAGTACATGCGTCTTATTATTCAACCCAATTACGAAGCATTATCTAAATGGACGGCCTATTATGTTGCTTCTAAAATAGTTAAGGCAAATCCTTCAGAAGATAAGCCTTTTGTTTTGGGATTGCCGACCGGTTCTTCTCCATTAGGAATGTACCGTAATTTAACGGAATTAAACCGAAACGGGTTCGTCTCGTTCAAAAATGTCATTACGTTCAATATGGATGAATACGTAGGGCTTCCGGAGGAACATCCCGAAAGTTATCATTCGTTTATGTGGAAAAACTTTTTTAAAAACATGGATATNCGGCCTGAAAATATTCATATTTTAAATGGAAATGCAACGGATTTGGAAGCGGAATGTTTTCAATATGAACAAAAAATCCGGCAAGCCGGCGGTATTGATTTATTTATTGGCGGTATGGGAGTTGACGGACATATTGCTTTCAATGAACCCGGTTCTTCCTTAAATTCAGACACCCGGATAAAAACATTAACTACCGATACGATTATCGCCAATTCGCGCTTTTTTGATAACAACGTAGATAAAGTGCCGAAAACGGCATTAACTGTTGGAGTCGGAACTGTTATGCGTTCCAAAGAAGTTTTGATCCTGGCGAACGGACTTGCTAAAGCCCGCGCTTTGGCTGAAGCCCTTGAAGGCGCTATTTCTCAGAGATGGACCATTACTGCGCTTCAATTACACCCGAAAGGAATTATCGTTTGTGATGAAGCTGCCACTTATGAATTAAAAGTCGGAACCTATTACTATTTTAAGGATATTGAAAAAAACAACTTGGATTATCGAAATTTATTGAAATAATTACTATATATTTGCATGTTTTTAATTAATTATTAATATACCATGAATAAAGCGATCATACCGGAAAGACTTAATAAAAAAGACTTTCAAAAAATAATAGCAGGGAAAAACAATGAATTATTCTTTTTAACAAACACAAACGGCGTAGAAATTTCAATCATAAATCAAGGAGCTAAAATCGTTTCTTTGTACGTGCCCGACAGAAACGGAAATCCTGTTGATGTTGTGCTGGGAAAAAGTTCTATTGACGACTATTTAAATGATCAGGAACCTTATTTCGGAGCTATATGCGGACGTACTGCTAACCGGATTGCTAACGGCCGGTTTAGCTTGGAAGACCGTGAATATCAGTTAGCCGTAAATAATGGCCCGAATAATTTGCATGGAGGAATCAAGGGTTTTCATGCCGTTGTTTGGGACGCCCGGCAATTGGATAAACAAACCTTGGAGTTAACTTATCTTTCAAAAGATGGAGAAGAGGGATTTCCCGGAAATCTATTTGTCACCGTTATTTATCATTTAACGGATGATNATACGCTTGAAATCTCCTANGAGGCAACNACCGATCAAACGACCATTGTCAATCTGACCAATCATTCTTATTTTAACCTTTCAGGCGAAGGCGATCCGTATGTTGGTGATCATTCTCTATTGATTAATNCCGATAATTTCTTGCCAACGAACGAAGTAGCAATTCCTTTTGGGAAACCGGAAAAAGTTGAAGGNACGCCTTTCGATTTTCGTTCCGAACATGCTATTGGTGAACGTATGGATGAAAAATATACGCAATTAATTTACGGAAACGGTTATGATCATAATTTCAACTTGAATCTTTCCGGAGAAGAAATGAATTTTTGTGCAAAAGCGGTTTCTCCTAAAACGGGTATTGTNATGGAGATTTACACCACCGAACCCGGAGTGCAGCTTTATACCGGTAACTATTTGGANGGAAGTTTTATAGGGAAAAANGGCCACCGGTATCCGAAACGCTCNGCCTTCTGTTTAGAAACCCAGCATTTTCCGGATAGTATTCATCATCCCGATTTCCCGGCGATANTATTAAAACCGGAAGATAAATTCCGGTCAAAAACCATTTATAAATTTTCAACGGATTCTATTATTAATTCAATCTAAATATTAATCTAATAAACTAAGTGTCATGTCACAACAAAAACAAAACGGCAACATAGTTGCCATTATTATGATGATCCTCCTTTTCGGGATGATCTCATTCGTCACCAATCTCGCAGCGCCGATGGGTGTGGTAATGAAATCCCAATTTGACCTGTCTAACTTTATGGGCTTACTCGGCAACGCAGCGAACTTTATAGCTTATGCCGTTATGGGAATTCCCGGCGGTATGTTATTACAAAAGTATGGCTATAAGAAAACAGCTTTGATCGCTGTTGCTGTCGGCTTTACAGGTATTTTAATCCAATTTTGTTCCGGACATGTGAGTGAATCTATTGCTTTTGGAGTGTATCTTCTCGGAGCTTTCGTCGCCGGTTTTTCCATGTGTCTCCTCAACACAGTAGTCAATCCGATGTTGAATACATTGGGTGGCGGCGGTAACAAAGGTAATCAATTGATTCAAGTCGGCGGTTCTTTTAATTCCGTTTTGGCAACATTAACTCCCGCCCTTGTTGGGATAATGATTGGCGAAACCGTCAGCCCTAAAATTTCCGATGTATTTCCGTTATTATACATCATGATGGGAGTGTTTGCNCTTATCTTTTTTGTTTTATTACCTATTTCAATTCCGGAACCTCANGCAGAACGTTCTTCCGAAAAATTANGCGATCTAATGGCAGGCGCATTGAAGTTCCGTCATTTTATTTTGGGTGCAATCGGTATTTTTGTTTATGTTGGAGTNGAAGTTGGAACTCCCGGAATGGTAATTTTATGGCTTTCCGATGCAAGCGCTTCTTCCGTAGGAGCAACAACAGCCGGTTTCGTTGCCGGAACTTATTGGTTTCTTATGCTCATCGGACGTTTGGTGGGAGCCTCCATCGGGAACAAAGTTTCAGCCAGAAACATGCTTACGGTTGGTTCTTTAGTCGCATTGATTTTAGTATCGCTGGCTATTTTTTCGCCAACGACAACGCAAGTATCAATGCCCGCTTTTGATGTAGGCGAATTATCTTTTATTTTAGCCAAGGTTCCGATTAACGCCATGTTCTTAGTATTGGTAGGTCTATGCACCTCCATCATGTGGGGAGGTATTTTTAACTTAGCGGTTGAAGGATTAGGTAAATTTGTAGCGGTTGCATCCGGTCTTTTCATGGTAATGGTTTGNGGTGGAGGAATTATTCCCGCATTACAAGGTTGGGTNGCTGACTTAGCAGNTTATATAACCAGCTACTGGGTAATCTTCGCAGGTTTTGCTTATTTGCTCTTCTATGCATTAATCGGTAGTAAGAATGTTAATAAAGACATCAAGGTAGATTAAACGAATAAGAGAGTCAGAGATAAAAAAGAGTGAGATAACTTTTTTACTACTAAGGGAATAAGAAGATTATTACATCAACCTTATTCCCTTAGTAGCAAATAATACCCATCAATTAATCAATGAGCCGGCACGGAAAACTACGGGGAAATAAACGTTGTGAAAATTGCGGACATTTCGTAGAAAAGCGATTTTGCCCGGAATGCGGACAGGAAAACGTTGAAACGCGCCAACGTTTTCATTATTTGTTTACGCATTTCATACAAGATTTTGTGCATTACGATGGCCGGTTTTGGAAAACCATTCTGTACTTACTTTTTCGTCCGGCAAAATTAACCAAAGAATATTTATCCGGCAAACGAAAACAATACGTGCCTCCCGTCACCCTATATATATTCATTAGTTTCATTACGTTTTTAACTCTTGCTATTCTCCCTGAGTCGGATTTAAATGAAAATAAAGAATTAATAACATATAATACAGATGCTAATAAAGAGAAAGAGGAAGAGGAGAAAAAAAATAGTGATACGCAGGATAATTCAATCAATGACAAGCAAATTATAAAAAACGATAACAATAAATCAACCAAAAANGAAGAGATAGCGGACAAATTTAATTTAGAAAAATTGGAAGAAAGAATTAAACATGATTTTTCTAAAGCTATTTTTTTATACATGCCTTTTTTCGCTTTTGGGTTATGGTTATTTCACAGCAAGAAAAAATGGTATTATTTCGACCATGGTATTTATACGCTTCACTATTTTTCGTTCATTCTGTTAAGCATCTTATTGTATGTTTTGCTGGAATGGATTTTCTCGTACTTTAAGATAGATATTTTTAATAAAATATTTACATTACCAATGATTAGCTATTTTATTTACTATTTTTTTCATTCCCACCGGTTAGTTTATCAAGAAACCAAAGCGATTTCTCGGCTTAAATGCAGTTTTCTGTTTTTTATTAATTCATTTTTTATCATTGTGTTTCTTATTTTATATGTAATTGCTGAAATGTGCTTCTCAGATCCTAAAATTCTAAAAGAGATTATTAACATCGTTATTAATGATTAAAAATTAAAAAAAATCCTTCATGTTTCTGTTAAAAAAAAATTAAATCGTACTAAATCCTATTTATTTTTTATAATTTTGTACCAAACTTGGGATTTTTATATTTTAAATAATACAATCTAAATTTTCAAGCATTGAGAATGAAAAATAAGCGCCCCATTTCATCTGCGACTTTTATTAATTCAAGAGTAACTGCTACTATTAGCATTTCTTTGGTTTTGTTTCTATTGGGGCTGATCATATTACTTGCAATGCTGACAAAAAATCTTTCTTCTTACATGAAAGAAAGTCTTTCGTTTGATATTGTTTTATCTGAAAATAGTAAAGAAGCGGAAGTAAATAACATAATTAAAAAATTAGAAGCAACCGATTTTGTTAAATCAACCGAATATATATCGAAAGAAATGGCTGCAAAACAATTGGAAGCCGACATCGGACAAAACCCGGAGGAATTTTTAGGTTTTAATCCCCTACCCGGCCTAATTACTGTCCGTTTACATTCGGAATATACGCATCCCGAAAAATTTCCTGAAATAGAAAATCAAATAAAAAAAATGTCTTCCGATATAATCAATATTGAATACCGGAAGGAGATAATGGCAATAGTAAATGATAATTTTCGAAAAATAGGAATTATTCTTTTAAGTTTAGCCCTGCTTTTACTTATTATTTCATTTGCTTTGATAAACAATACCATTCGATTATCGGTTTATTCCAACCGGTTTTTGATTCATACGATGAAATTAGTTGGAGCGACAGCTGGTTTTATTCGAAAGCCTTTCATTAAAACCCAGGTTTTTTCCGGGATTATTGCNGCTGTTTTAGCCATCGCATTGCTNTTTTGGGGATTGCTTTATATTTCTAAAGATATAAATGAAATATGGGAATTGATTGATAAAAATGCATTATTTATTATCGCAGGAAGCGTTTTTATTCTGGGAATTTTTATATCCGTTAGCGCTACTTATTTTGCTGTCAACAGATACCTAAGGATGGAAGGGGATGACTTATTTTTTATTTGAAATAATTATAGAGTTCTAAACAAAAAAATAAAACAGATAAATATATGGATAAAAAAAATTTTGTGTTCGGTAAAGAAAACTTTATCATTTTGGCAATTTCAATTGCAATCATAATCTTTGGATTCTGGTTGATGTCGGGAGGAAAAACAACGGAAGAAACGGGGTTCGATCCGCGCATTTTTGATACGCGTCGAATCGTTATTTCTCCGATTGTAACGATGATTGGATTTGCATTGGTGGTTATAGCCATACTTAAGAAGCCAAAAAAGATAGAAAATAAAACCTCAAAAGTGTAAGTGATGGGAGATATGACTTGGATACAAGCGCTTTTATTAGGAATTATTCAAGGTTTAACCGAGTTTTTACCCATAAGCAGTAGCGGGCATCTGGCTATTTTTGGAAAAATAATGGGTTTTGAAGGAGAAAATCTGACCTTTGCAATTGTCGTTCATGTTGCAACCGTATTAAGTATTATCACAGTATTTGGAAATGAAATTCTGAAATTAGTTCAAGGCTTATTTAAATTCCAATGGAACGATGAAACACAATACATTTCAAAATTGCTACTCTCAATGATTCCTGTAGCTATTGTCGGAATATTTTTGAAAGATTACGTTGAGGCCATCTTTGGGAGCGGATTGTTTTGGGTGGGTTGTATGCTGTTGTTAACGGCTGTTTTACTTTTATTTACTTATTATGCAAAACCCCGAAACAAGCCGGATGTTTCATTTAAAGACGCTTTTTTTATAGGAATTGCACAGGCTATTGCGGTTCTTCCCGGCTTATCCCGTTCGGGAGCAACCATTTCAACCGGTATTCTTTTAGGAAACAAAAAAGAAAACGTAACACGTTTTGCTTTCCTGATGTTGATTATCCCCGTTTTAGGCGAAGCATTTTTGGATTTATTGAAAGGACATTTTTCCTTTTCACAATCAGGGATTTCCACGTTTTCATTATTAATCGGATTTGTGGCGGCTTATATATCAGGCACAATCGCTTGCCGGTGGATGCTAACTATTGTCAGGAAAGGAAAATTAATATACTTTGCTTATTATTGCATAGCAATAGCTCTAATCATCTTTGGTTTCTCAATCTTTAATTCATAATTCATAATTCATAATTTATAATTCATAATTCATAATTATTTCATAATGTTTGATTTTCAGGAAGGAGCAATATTATACTTCGATAAACCACTGCATTGGACCTCATTTGATCTGGTATCAAAAATCAGGTATGCTATTTCCCGTTCCTTACGAATTAAACGAATAAAAGTGGGTCATGCAGGAACATTAGACCCTTTGGCAACAGGAGTAATGATTATTTGTACGGGCAAAGCTACCAAAAAAATTGAAGAACTCCAATACAGAAATAAAGAATACATTGCAACTCTGCGCTTAGGCGCCACAACACCTTCCTTTGATTCGGAAACAGAGGTTGATAGAACCTTTGATACAAGCCACATCACAAAAGAAATGATTAAAAATGTTCTGCACCGGTTCACCGGTAGTATTGAACAAATACCACCGGCTTTCTCAGCCTGTAAGATTGAAGGAAACAGGGCGTATCAATTAGCAAGAAAAGGAATGGAAGTCGAATTAAAACCNAAGACATTGGTTATTGACGAAATAGAACTTCTNTCCTTCCATGAAGATACNTTAAANATTCGGATTGTTTGCAGTAAGGGAACCTATATTCGCGCTTTAGCTCGTGATATCGGGCAGGCGTTACATTCCGGAGCTTATTTAACCGCTTTACAGCGAACAAAGATAGGAGATGTAACATTAGACAAATGCATGTCAATTGATGAATTTTGCAGTATGCAAAATCCGGTAATTAGTACATAAAAATAAATCATATATATGAAACTTTCTAAATTTAAATTTAATCTTCCACAAGAATTAATAGCTCTTCATCCTGTAAAAAACAGGGATGAATCGCGATTGATGATTGTTCATCCGAAAACAGGTAAAATCGAACATAAAGTTTTTAAAGATATTTTGAGTTTTTTTGGAGATAAAGATGTTTTCATTTTCAACGACACCTTAGTATTTCCTGCCCGTTTATACGGAAATAAAGAAAAAACGGGAGCTAAAATCGAAGTATTTCTCTTACGCGAATTAAATCCTGATTTACGGCTTTGGGATGTATTGGTTGATCCCGCCCGGAAAATTCGCATCGGAAATAAACTCTATTTCGGTGAAGACGATTCATTGGTTGCGGAAGTGATTGATAATACTACCTCCCGGGGACGAACGCTTCGCTTTTTATATGACGGCCCTCACGAAGAATTTAAAAAATTATTATATTCCTTAGGAGAGATGCCTCTCCCAAATTACATCAACCGAAGGGTATGTCCGGAAGATACCGAACGCTATCAGACTATTTATGCAAAAAATGAAGGCGCTGTAATTGCTCCGTCAGCGGGATTACATTTCAGCCGTGAACTTATGAAACGTTTAGAAATAAAAGGAATTAAATTTGCATTTATTACCGCTCATTCGGGATTAGGTAATTTTAGAGAAATTGACGTAGAAGATTTGACAAAACATAAAATGGATTCGGAGGAATTATTTATCGGAGAAGAAGTTGAAACAATTGTCAATCAAGCAAAAGATAATCAAAAACAAATTTGTGCGGTTGGATTTTCCGTATTAAGAGCCATCGAAAGCGCCGTAACCACACGAGGACATCTGAAAGCCTATACAGGATGGACCAATAAATTTATTTTTCCTCCTTACGAATTTACAGTTGCAACAAGCCTTATCACTAATTTTCATTTACCGCTTTCGACCATGTTGATGCAAACTGCCGCCTTCAGTGGATTCGATCTTATGATGCATACCTATCAGGAAGCGATAAAAGCAGAATATCGTTTTGGCGTTTATGGTGACGCTATGTTAATTATATGAATCGTATTTATTTGGCTTTAGGCTCCAACATAGGGAATAAAAACGGTAATTTATTGCAAGCAACAGTTTATATAGCCGAAAAAATAGGCGTAATTTCAGCGACATCTTCGATTTATAAAACCAAACCTCAAGGATTCGAATCGGAGAACGATTTTTTGAATCAAATGGTTTGTGTTGAAACGCTGCTTTCTCCCTATGAAATTCTAACTATTACACAATCCATTGAAAAAACAATGGGTCGTACACAGAAAACGAGTTATTCCTATCAAGATCGAATCATTGATATTGATTTGATTGCCTACGATAACCTAATTCTCCAATCGGAAAATCTTCAATTGCCTCATCCGCTTTTTCATCAAAGGCAATTTGTATTAGAGCCTTTCAATGAAATCGCCCCGGACTTTGTCCATCCTGTTTTACATAAAAAAGTGAGTGAGTTGATTGAAATAGACAAAAGACATAAAGATAAAAGAAGAAAGAAATAGATTATTAGACAGGTAGATAAATCTTTATGTCTTTATATCAGTATGTCTGTTGTATTCTATCTTCTTGGGTGCATTATTTTGTAAAACAACAAAAAAATAGTATTTTTGTCACACTGTTGAATACAATAGCTAATAAGATAATAAACAGAACAAAACAAAAATTTTTTACTATGCACAAACAATTACTTTCAATCATTTTGATTTTTACCCTCTTTTTCATTCCTTTTACAATGCGGGCAGAAACGGTAAACGAACTTGCTACAAGAATTAACAGTTTTACCGGCGAAGGCGCCGGTTCATTATTTGCAACCATAAACGAAGATACAGTAATCGTAACAGGTACGCTCAAAGACGTAACCGTACCACTTGTATTGGACATTGATGAGGATATAACCGTCGAATGGAAAGCTGATATTGCAACAGGCGACAGTTTCACCGGCTCCGCATTGCTCTTACTGAGCGGATCCGGTACCTTAAACATATCGGAAGGATCTATAGCGGTAGAGAATGAAAAAGTTACCGCCATTTTTGAATCAGGTCCAAGTTCAACGATAATGGTCAGCGGTGGCATGGTCAGAGCTAACACAAGTAATACTATTATCGTTCAAGGTGAAAGATCTCAAGTACTGGTTAGCGGCGGGGTAGTGAACGGAAAAAGCGTTGTTATCGCTATAGATAATGGAAATAATATAGGATTGAATGTAATAGTCAGCGGCACGGGGAAAGTTGAATCTACAGGCGATACAAGTACAGCTATCATCACAGGAGGCGACGTGGAAGTGAGTGACGACGCACAAATCATTGCTAAGGGGCATGCCATTTTCAATCAGGGTATTGGTTCCACAATAACCGTCAAGGGAGGTGTGATCAACTCCATAAATAGTAGCGCAATTTCTTTCCCTACAATTTCTACGGTAATTATAAACGGAGGTATTGTAAGCAGTTCAGGATTTTTGGTTGTCGAGTCGCGCGGTACCAATGACGGACCGGATGTAAATGTAATAGTCGGCGGCACAGGCAAGGTTAAAGCTACAGGCAATGGTTTAGCCATCAACACAAATGGAAGCGTAATTGTGACTGATAATGCGGAAGTTAGCTCCACAATTGCCTGTGCTATTTCCGCTTCACAAACCTGGTGGCCGGTAACAATAACGGTTAACGGCGGATTAGTATTTTCCTATGGTAATGCTATTACCGGCATGGACAATGTTATCTATTTATTTCCTCCAGCCGGCTTTACAGGCGCTACCGATACAGGAGTAATCATCGCATGGAATCAAGCCGCAGGAAATACTATCTACACATCAGGTAGTTCCGATGACATTACTCTATCGCCGGCATATGCTACTGCATATTGGGATATTATCGGGACAAACTGCGGTATCTCCTACGCTAATGGAACGAATACAGGCTTTATTCCGCTTGACGTTACTGTTTTTTCACCTTCAGGAATTGATAATATTTCACAGGTACAATCGCTGAAAGCCTGGATAAAAAATGGACAGCTACATATGAGCGGCCTGACTCCAGGCAAATTATGGAAATGTTACAATATTTTCGGCGCTATCGTACATCAAAGTATTGCAGATAACGACGAAGCGGAGATTACCCTCCCCGCTCATGGCATGTATATCGTTCAATCGGATAATAGTACAATGAAGGTGATATACTAAATTTCTAATTGACCTTAAAAAAACAAGTCATATACAGATGAAACGACCTTTTTTTTTTAGTATTTTATGCTTAATTATAAGTTGTGTGGAACTCGTAAACGCACAAGGAGTTAAATTTCTTTATGATTTTTCACCTGCAGAAGGATTAATTATCAGTCAGGAACAACCCTATAGGGAAGAAATATGCTTGAACGGTTATTGGGATTTACAGCTTGTAGCAGTTCCCACGGATTGGAGACAGGGAACAGGAGTAGCTCCCGAATTACCGAATCCGTTACCCAACCAATGGGAAACCGTAAAAATCAAAATTCCGTCTCCCATAAATGTTAACAACTGGGGAGCAGGGCAAAATGTCGGTGAAGGCACTAATTTACCTTATGCNCCAAGTTCCGTTTATTATNCAAGTTATCCCAAAAACTGGGGTGACGTCCGTATGGCCTGGCTGAAAAAAATAATAACAANTCCTTCCGANTGGAACAATAAAAATATTATTCTACATTTTGAAGCGGTCGCCGGAGAATGTGTAGTCTTGGTCAATGGAACCGAAGTCGTAAAAAATTTCGACGCTTGGCTGCCCTTCGAAGCAAACATTACGGAACATATAAAGAAAGACCTTCCTAACGAGATTCTGATAGGACTTCGACATACCCGGTTGTTCGATAAAAGACATCCGGATTACCGGTACTTCGGAGCAACTTATCCATCCGGTTCCAATACCGACGATTTAATCGGAATATGGCAAGACGTTTTTTTATATGCTGTACCGGAAATTCATGTAACAGATGTATTTGTAAAACCATGGTTGAATAAAGACGAATTAGAAATTGAAGCTCAAGTTATAAATCTATCTGCAAAAAAAACAAAAATATCATTGGAAGGAGATATCAAAGAATGGATTAACAAAATATCATCAAAAGATATAATAGAAGCGTCAGAAATTAATTGGACTTTAGGAAATACAGCTTTATCAATTCAATCAAAAGAAATAGAAATCAAACCCGGAGAAACACAAACCATTGTTATCAAAACCCCGGTTCGTGACCGGTTGAAAAAATGGAATCCCGATCATCCGAATTTATATACCCTTTTATTACAAGTCAAAAGTAAAAAAACGGCTATTGATTGTAAAGCAACTCGTTTCGGTTGGAGGCAATTCACAATTGAAGGAAATGATTTTCATTTAAATGGAGAAAAAATCCAATGTTTCGGCGATATACAACATCCGTTCGGACCGTATATTTGTTCCCGTCGTTTTGCATGGGCTTGGTATCAAATGATTAAAGATTTCGGAGGAAACGCCGTTCGTCCGCATGCGCAACCTTGGCCTCGCGTTTATTATGATTTGGCTGATGAAATGGGATTAATGGTACTTGACGAAACCGCATTATTCGGAAGTTCCATCCGGTTGAACCTTGAAGAAGAAATAACTTGGGATCGTTCGTTTGAACATTTAAAACGATTGATTTTACGCGATCGAAATCATCCTTCCGTAGTTGGCTGGAGTGCAGGGAACGAAATGTTTGCCATCGCATTGTTAAATAAACCGCCAAAGGAAGTTTCCGATAAATGGGACGATCGCTTAGTTGAACTCACTTTGAGTATAAAACAATACGATTCTACGCGGGACTTTATAACTCTCGACGGCGACAGGGATATGGATGGACGTCTCCCTGTCTGGAGTAAACATTTCGCCCATGNTCTGAAGTTAGACGATTTGCCTCAATATCCGGATAAACCTTTAATAGTCGGAGAATGCGGAGCAACGTATTACGGACGACCATCGCAATTGTATCCGTTTTCAGGAGATAAAGCATTCGAGTCTTATTACGGAAGGAATGAAGCTTTGGCTATTGATATTTATCAAAATGTCGCACAGATGGCGCGTCCTTATCTTGGGTATTTTTCTCCATCCGAAGTTTGTTGGTTCGGAATTGAACACATGAATCTGGGATATCACGATTTTTCCCAATTACCTGATAAGGGAGATGGCATTTTCCCATCAAAATCATATGAAGAAGGAAAACCCGGTTATCAATTCGAACGGATTCCTCCATACGTCACAACTTTTAATCCGGGATTAGACCCCAAACTTCCGCTATACAAACCGCTTCCGATGTTTGATGCTTATAAAGCCGCAATGGCAATCCCTCAAACTCAAGCATGCGATTGCGACTCTTTCATAGAACTTTTACCTCCTTCCCTACCCGCATTTCCCGACCCTGTCTATCAAATCGCTTTTTTTGCCGGCGATGAAACCGGAAAATTAGCTGAATTTATTCGAGGAAACGGTATTCCAATCGTTTCAGATACCAAAACGCCTAATCTGTTGATCGTAGATGCGGAAACGATTTCTCAACAGCAATTGGATAATGCAATGCCGGTTGCCGATAGAATAAAGAAAAATGGAGGATTAATTTTAGTTTTGTGTTCGGGAGAACAGATAAATCCGGTTCTGAATAACTTCCTACCTGCTGAATTAAATCTAACGGATCGCCGGGCTACTGCTTTAGAAAATAATACCCAAAGCGTATGGGGAAAATTCTTTCACTTGCCCAATCTTTATTTTGCCGAACAGGAAGGCGATCGCTACATCTTAAAGCATGGTTTATCAGGAGAATTGGTCGAAAAAGGAACCATTGTTCTTCAAGCGTCCCGAACCGATTGGTCATTGTTCAACAATCATCCGGAAAATAGAAAATGTGCACAAGTAGTACTTTATGAACACCTGAATAAAGCGGAAGGCGCTGCTTTGGTTACTTATCGTCTGAATAATGCTACCTTAGCTGTATCTGCCTTGGATTACAAGTTGAATACAAAAGAAACCAAAGATTTTTGGGAAAATCTATTCGCAGCGATGAAAATCAATATTTCCAAATCTACAGAAAACCCGGAAGAAACAAAACAGAAGCCGCATGATCTATTAATGGATGGTCCGGTTGATTAATTTATCAATTATTCAACGAAAAGTTGTAACTTTGCGCTTATTTTTTTAAAGTTATGAAGCCTGCATGTAAAAATTACATCCAAGAGCATGAACATATTGCGGGTTCTATATGACCTAAAAAAAACAAATTATGTACATATGAAAAAGTATGTAATCTTTTTACACCCAAGCATTAATGTAAACTAATAATTCATAATTTATAATTCATAATTCATAATTATTTTACGTATGAAAGTAGGTATTCCAAAAGAAATCAAAAACAATGAAAACCGGGTTTCGTTAACGCCCGGAGGAGCTCAATCGCTTACCCAGCACGGACATACAGTGTATATTGAAACTCAAGCCGGAATAAATAGCGGTTTTAGCGACGAAGCGTATATCCGGTCAGGTGCAAAAATATTGCCGACGGCAAAAGAAGTGTTTACTATGGCGGATATGATTATAAAAGTCAAAGAACCCACTCCGGTCGAATACGATTTGATACGTCCTGATCAATTGCTTTTCACATACTTGCATCTTGCAGCCGATAGGGAATTGACGGAAGCGATGATCCAAACCGGCGCCGTTTTTCTTGCGTATGAAACCGTCGAAAAAGACCACTCGCTTCCTTTGTTAATACCTATGTCGGAAGTTGCCGGAAGAATGTCGGTTCAGCAGGGCGCTAAATACCTTGAAAAACCACAAGGAGGAAAAGGGATACTCTTGGGAGGCGTTCCGGGCGTAAAACCGGCGAACATCCTGATTCTGGGAGGCGGTATTGTCGGCACACAAGCCGCTTTCATGGCCGCAGGCTTAGGCGCTCACGTAACTATCTTAGATATTTCCTTGCCTCGCTTGCGTTATTTGAGCGAAATTATGCCGGCAAATGTAGATACCATGATGTCAAGCCAATACAATATAGAACAGATGTTGCCTTCTGTGGATGTAGTGATTGGCGCCGTATTAATTCCGGGAGCTAAAGCGCCTTGTCTGATCACCAACGACATGTTGAAATTGATCAAACCGGGCTCAGTCATGGTGGATGTAGCCATTGATCAGGGGGGCTGTTTTGAATCTTCCCATCCGACTACGCATGCCCATCCGNTCTACGAGGTAGAAGGCGTGATACATTATTGCATAACCAATATTCCCGGAGCTGTTCCTATGACTTCCACTTTAGCGCTTACCAATGCTACGCTTCCTTATGCTTTACTATTAGCCGATAACGGTTGGGAAANCGCTTGCGCTCAATATCCCGATTTAAAAGCCGGATTGAATATTGTGAAAGGAAAAATAGTATATAAGGCTGTTGCAGATGCTTTTGGATTTAAATGTGAACCGATTTAACAAATGAAAAACAAAATTTTATTTCTCGTTATTATTCCTTTTATTATGATTGGATGTACAAAAACGAACAACACTGAAAAAACAGCCGTATCTTCTCAAGTAATCGAAAAAGTAATCGCTACGCTTGTTTCCGGTAACTCGACGGCCGATAAAGCCCTTATTGAAAAAGGCGTTCGCCAAGTTGCCAAACTGTGGGAAATTCAAGACGGCTCAGAAGAAGATTTTAGCCATTTCTGTTCCGATAATTTAATTGCCGATCCTGAAGAAAAAGAACAATTATTTTTAAAAATCAGCGATTATATAGAAGCTATCTTTGGAAATTTCAACGAAATGTCGCTCCGGTTGCAACGGAATCTACATGAAGCGACAGGTCCTTTGCTTCCTATTGATGAAATTTTCGCCGCATACAGTCCTGATTCTCATTTCAGTGATGATTTCTATGCCAATAAATTGGCATTTATTATTGCGCTCAATTTTCCGCAACTATCGCTGGAAGAAAAAGAATCATTGGGAAACAACCGGTTAGCCTGGGCATATGCCCGGATGGGCGATATGTTTATCAGACGCATTCCGGCTGATCTGCAACAAGCCTACAGTCAAGCAGCAAGCGACGCCGATGTGTATATTTCCAAATACAATATTTATGCAGGGCATTTACTTAACAAGAATGGAGAAAAAATTTTCCCTGAAGATATGATTTTATTATCGCACTGGAATTTACGTGATGAAATTAAAGCCAATTACAATAAAGGGAACGAAGGACTTCAAAAACAACAAATGATCTATGAGGTGATGAAACGGATCATTTCGCAGGAAATACCGAAAGAAGTCATCAATTCGGGCGATTACGATTGGAATCCGGTTGCCAATACCATTTTTCAAGCGGGAAAAGCGATTGCGGGAAAGCCTGAGAATACGGTCCGTTACGAAAAATTCCTGAATAATTTCAAAGCGCTGCATGCGATTGATCCGTATGCCGGTAATACTTATATTGACAGGAGTTTTTCGGAAGATATGGAAATATCTGTTGACGATGCGGAAGCTTTATTCAAATCATACCTGTCTGCTCCCGAAATTCAAACCATTGCCCGTTTGATTTCACAACGTTTGGGACGAAACTTGGAAACTTTCGATATTTGGTACGACGGATTCAAAGCCCGAAGCAATCTGAATGAAGAAATATTAAGCGAACAAACCCGAAAACTCTATCCCGATGCCGAAGCGTTTAATAAACAAATGCCGGCTATTTTGATGAAATTGGGATTTACTTCTGAGCGTTCACATTACTTAACCGATAAAATAAAAGTTGACGCGGCTCGCGGTTCCGGGCATGCTTGGGGAGCTTCTATGAAAGGACAACAATCCCGGTTGCGTACCCGTATACCGGCAGGGGGAATGGATTACAAAGGATATAATATTGCCATTCACGAATTCGGACATAATGTGGAGCAAACGCTTTCGCTTTATGATGTGGATTATTACATGATGAACGGCGTACCTAACACCGCTTTTACGGAAGCCTTGGCTTTTGTTTTCCAAAAACGGGATTTGGATTTGTTGGGAATTAAAGATAACGATCCCCAAAAAGATGCAATGGATGTTTGGGATAAAGCCTGGCAAATGTATGAAATAACCGGAGTGTCGTTACTTGATATAAGTATCTGGAAATGGCTATACGCCCGTCCGGACGCTACTTCCGAAGAACTGAAAGAAGCCGTCATCCGTTTGGCAAAAGAAATATGGAACGACTATTACGCTCCGGTTTTCGGTGTAAAAGACGAACCGGTTTTAGCGATATATTCGCACATGGTCAGTTACCCTTTGTATCTTTCGGCATATGCTTTCGGTCAAATCATTGAATTTCAATTGGAACAATACTTAAATGGAAAAGATTTCGCCAAAGAAATTGATCGAATTTACCGCTTGGGAAGACTGACTCCCAATCAATGGATGATCCAAGCAACCGGTAAACCGCTTTCTGTAGATCCGCTTTTGGAAGCAGTTAAGAATAACAGCAATTTCTAATCCATTGTATAAAAATCATACGTAATATTCCACGAAAAAGATTCACCCGGCTTTATGTTAATATCTATATAAGGCTCCGGACATTGCGTAGTGACATAAGACCAAAAAACAAGAGTTGAAATAGGTTTGTCACAGGTAATTCTCACGCCTGCACCGGTTTTTATATTTTCTATACGAAAATCATAATCTTTTACACTTTTACTGTGGCCTTGTATGTTTTCAAAATAAACGGATTCACCTCGTTCCAATTCACGTATAAATTCGATTTGCCGGTCATTTATTCTCACCAAAGAATCTTCTTTCATTTCTCTCAAAGGAAATGAGAATTTCACCACACTGTTTGGTCCGGTCGTTTGATTGTCTATCGTAAAAAAATTATGATTATATACATCGGTTCGGATAATCTTTTTTCCTGTATTTTTCAATTTATGCTCCAAGACCATTTGTGGTTTACCTTTAATCAAACGCACTTTTTTCTCATAAACATAGGAATATCCATCCACATCCTTCAATTGGTGAGTAAATACCACATAATCTTTCGCCTTCTTAACGGTCCATTTACCCGGATTAGAAAGCTCGTAGTATCCATAACGATTGAATCTTTCATCGGTAGGTTTATTTAAACCGCCGATACCTATTCTAAGGAATTCTCCGCCAACAGGCGCCTGTTCATAATTAATCGCCGCAAATTCCTCCGTTGGGCCACAAATAGCGTCATTTCTTTTCGGATCATACCGGGGAAACCATTGTCCAAAGAAATCATGTCCTTTATACTTTAATTCAGGAATTACGCCCGACCAGTCAAAACGACTACCACGATAGTATCCCTGCTCTGCATCAGGCAAATACAATTTAGCCGTTATCAGTCCGTTACTGATTTCCGTTTGAGGAACATCAGCCCATACCATTTGATTTTCTAAAAAGAAAATTGTCAGAATAAAAAAAATACTGTGTTTCATGTGTATATAATTTTTTATATATAAAGTTCATACATATATTTATACTATTGAAAATAACTGATTTATCATTTAAAAATCATATTTATAATTAATAGACTACGGAACAAAAGTATAAAAAAGATAAAGAAATACAAAGGGTATGCAGTAAAATTTTCATTTTTTGAGAAGAATTCTTAATAAGCCAACATAATTATAAAAAAATTATTGAATTGTTATTATTCCGGAAAATATATCTATTTTTGTTCTCGAAATCTAAATATGTGAATCATTCTAATAATAATACTAAGAAGTAATAATATTTACCTTTAATAAATCATAGTATGAAACCTGCATGCAAAAGTTATATCCACGAGTATGAACATTTTGTGGGTTCCATATGACCTTTAAAAAACAAATTATGTACATATGAAACGCGTATTTTATTTATCAACAATCGTAATTTTATTGACGACATTTTTTTCTTTTAACAGTAAAAAATCTTCAGATGACGGATGGGTGACCATTTTCGATGGAAAAACATTCAACGGCTGGCGTGGATACAACAAAACTTTCATTCCACCCTTATGGACAATTGAGCCTGACGGTTCTATGAAAACGAATGGATCCGGAGGACGCGAAGGCCTCGAAGGAGGCGGAGACATTATCTATGATAAAAAAGTCAAGAACTTTGAATTTGAGCTGGAATGGAAAGTGGCTTATACAGGTGGAAATAGCGGGATTATGTACCTTGCTCAAGAATTGCCTCGACAACCCATCTATCTTTCCAGTCCCGAATATCAGATAGCAAGCAGTACAAATGTACGAAACCCTTTATGGGGGCCAGCTGCATTATATGATATGATTGCGCCGAATCCACAAAATGCAAATCCTCCGGGAGAATGGAACAAGGCAAAAATTAAAGTAGATAATGGAAAAGTAACCCATTACCAAAATGATATTGAAGTACTTTCTTATACTTTATGGACGCCTGAATGGGAAGCGCTTTTAAACAGCGGTAAATTCAGCGAAGAAAAATGGCCTTTAGCCTTTCAATATCTAAAAAATCTTGGAGGCGAAAACAGGGAGGGATATATCGGTTTGCAAGAACATGGCACCGAAGTGTGGTTTAGAAATATCAGACTTAAAGAATTATAATCGCCGGATTACAAAAAGATAGAAGGATTGACTTTCACGCAGGATTGTAAACTCAGACGGAGTAACCAAATTTTTTCATGTGTACTTCGTTATTTTTCACTTTTCCATACGTTATTAAACGATTCAGGCAATGTTTTAATTGAACCTGTACGTGAATCCTTGCTTGTGTGAGGACCGCCTGTACCATTTATTATGTGTTCTATTCCTCCGTTATTCGACAGATTCACCGTAAAAGGATAATGGATGGTAATATCGCCTTTCAAGGGTGTTACAATGCCGTTCTTAAGCAATACGAAATCCTTTGTTCTGTTAAACACGCTGTAGACTCCAACGCCCCATGCCTCATGCTTTTTCACACCATCTGCCACGCGGTATGCTGCCCATCCAAAACGGTTTCCGTTAGGACCTATCCAGTCGTCTTGTGTGGGAACATCATATGCTTTCTCATTTTGGTAAAAATACATACGCCCGTTTTCGCCCGTCCAATAGGTATCGTATTTTTGGTAATGCTCTACGAAAAGGCCGTAAATTGTCACATTATCGCCGTTGACGATCAGTCCGTAGTCTGCTTTATTGAGATCCCATCCAACCTGACCTCCATGGTCGGCGCGCCAAATCCAGAAGTGGTCGCCAATAGTAGCATGGGCATTAATCTCTAAAGATATATCGGCTTTGCAGGGAATAAGGGGATTCGCTCCTCCTACCCTGAAGAAAAGGTCGCTGAGTACAATGGGATTTTTAGAAAGGTCTTTTTTTGAATCCCTTGGGCCTACCTGAAGCAGAACAGCTGATCCTCCCGTACCGGTATTTCGATTCAATCCCGGTCCTGCGTCGAAAATAAGGCCGGCAATTCGTATACCTCCAAGGTCTGCTACATGCATAGCATCGTTACCATTCGTGGGATGGATAGTCGCCAATCCAAGTCCTAAAACGACCGTATTCGCTTTCTTTACTTCTAAGGCTTCGGTAACCTCATATATTCCCGGTGTAAATAGAATATGTTTGCCTTGAGCAAGCGCCGCGTTGATTGTTTTTGCATTATCCTTATCGTCGCGGGCAATATAAAAATCGCTTAAAGGAATAATTTTCCCGTTTTCTATTTTACCGATACTCCATGAAGTTCCGGCTGCATTTTCGATGCGTTCGGGAACAAATACAAAATAATCTCCGTTCTCGAAAAACAAAAATGGTTTTTCGTAGATCACGGGCGTAGATTCAATAATGGTACGATTATCCTTCTTTTCTATCTCGCCTTTATTACCCAGCGATACGAGGTTCCAATTGACACCTTTGAATTGGGTTTCATTATTGCGGATAAAAAACTGCTGTTGCGTAGGAGAACCTGCAGTACCGGTTACTACCGAATTTGCCAAAAAGCCTCCACTGGCCCATCCTCCCATATCTAAGTTTATATCGCCGGAAATCATCATACGGCGGATAGGAGCAGCCTGTGAAATACCGTAAATCAACATTTCTCCGTCTCTATTAAGAAGGAAAACATTCTCTATGGTTCGCCAGAAGTTGCATGTAGCGTTCTTATTTCGTAGCCAGTCGGTAGTTACATACACCTTGTCTATTTTTGTGTCGGTCGGAAGCCTACCAAGGCCTGCCACATGCATATAGAATCCGTTCTCGAACTTCAACCGATCGTAATTGCCAGGTTTGAAAAGAAATGCTACACGTTTATCCGTGAATTGGGATATCCTTCCGTTAGCCATCTCTGTGGTTATTGTATCAATAATCTGTTTCATTTCTTTCCATGAATCATAGGGATTGAAAATGTAGGTATTATTTCCGAATAATTCTAATTCAAGCGATTGGGGAGAAGACAATTCTCCTTCTTTACCGGCTACTACAGGAGCTATTTTGTAGTAAGCATATTTTCCGTTGTAATCGGTAAAAGAAGTTTTATTTACAGGCGATCTAATGATTAGATAATCGCCGAACCTGCTATCGGAACGGTACAATTTATACCCTTCGGCTCCCTTGACTTTTTTCCATGATAATTCCACTCCGTTTTTAATTTCCTTGAAGCTAATAGTAATCTGTGCTGAACAAAGGCCGTATTGAAAGAGTAATCCGGTTACCGTCAATAAAATAAACCGGGATATAATGATCAACGGATCATGATTGTTGATATCTTTGGTATTTGATTCGTTCATGTCAATTATTAACTGTTTATTTTGGTGATGCGTATATCATTTTTTCTCAACGACTATCCAACTATGGATAGGTCTCGCAAATTTACGTTATTTTTCTCAAATTCTCGCCTTAAATTTCAAAATGTTCTATTATAGAATAAAACAATCTCATAATGAACGGCTTAATACTTAAGCCAAATTTCAACCCCCCGGCGAATCGAATCCAAACCGAAAGGTTCAATCTGAATTTCATTTCTTCCCAAAATTATAAGCGATTCCGCATCATCGCCTGCTTGCAGTTCCGGAAAAGTTTCGATTGAGTATTGATAAAACAAGTCAACCGTATGTACGTCGAAACCTGAATAAGGATAGATATTCGGTAAAGAAAATAAATATTCGGGCATGGAAATCTGTAATCCGGTTTCTTCTTTTACTTCCCTGATAATAGCATCTTCGGCGGTCTCATGCAGATCAACAAATCCTCCCGGTAAATCAAACATTCCTTTTGCCGGTTCTTTCGCTCTGCGTACGACCAACAACTCCCCTTTTTTGTTGGTAATAAAAATAGCCGTAGCAGCAACGGAATTGAAATAGTAAATAAAACCGCACTGTTTGCATTCTTTGGATTTAAAGCTGTTCTCAATGAAGCGTTTCGATCCGCATACGGGACAATATTGAAAAGAATGTAGAGGATGCATTTATTCGACTCCCGCTAACTGCGGATCAATCATAATGCGTCCGCAATGTTCGCAGACAATAGTCTTTTTACGTAATTTAATGTCTAATTGTCTCTGAGGAGGTATTTTATTGAAACAACCACCGCAGGCGTCGCGTTGAATATAGACTACTGCTAATCCATTCCGGGCGCTTTTCCTGATCCGTTTAAAAGCGGCCAATAGCCGGGGTTCTATTGTTGTTTCAAATTGTTTGGCTTTTTCCCGCAGTTGTTCTTCCTGAATCTTCGTTTCCGAAATAATACCGTTTAACTCTTCTTTTTTCGATCGTAAATCAATCTGTCGTTCTTCCAATATCTTTTTACATTTGGAAATTTCTTCATTAACTAATTTGGATTCAGCCGAAAATTCCCGAATGCGTTTTTCAGCTAATTCGACTTCAAGTCCTTGAAATTCAATTTCTTTGGATAGACTGTCAAACTCGCGGTTGTTCCGGACATTCTCCAATTGTTCCTTGTATTTATTGATCAAAGCGTTCGAATCGGTAATTTTTATCCTTTGTTGTCCGATAGTTGTATCAATATCTTTAATATCTAAGGTGAAATTTTGAATTCGGGTTTGTAAACCGGCTACTTCATCTTCCAGGTCTTGAACTTCTAAGGGGAGTTCGCCTCGAAGCGTTTTGATTTTATCTATTTCAGAAAGAGTCGTTTGAAGTTTATATAAATTTGTTAATTTTTGTTCGACTGATAAGTCTTCCACCGGAAATTTTTCTTTTCTGTTTGCACCCGGCGTCCCTTGTTGTTCATTTACAGAGATACCGGCAATATCAATGGAATTTACTCTCTCATTGTTTACCGTAGCCGTTTTTTGTTTAACTTGTTCTTTTGTCGGTTTTTTTGTTTTTTCGACTTCTTTTTCTTTTTTAGCCATAATTATAATACTATAGGTAATTTACAGGATTGGAGTTTGTTGTTGAAAAATGAACGGCAAAGTTAGTAATTTTTTTTGTAATCACATCATAAAACAATTCTTTTGTAATGATTTCCGATTCATAATGCCCGATAACCGCTAAAAGAATCCGGTTTTCAACATCGTAATAATCATTGTATTTCGCTTCCCCTGTGATGAAAACATCCACACCGTAAGCTATAGCATCCTGAATCAAGAATGCTCCGTTTCCTCCGCATAACGCAACCTCACGGATTTCTTTCCCCGTTAAAGGTGAATGTTTGATACTCTGTAAGTTGAAACCGTTTTTCAACCGTTGTAAAAAAGCCCGTTCCTCCTCAGGGTAAGGCAATTCGCCTACAACACCCGATCCGGCTCCAGTCCATTCGTTAGCCAAGGGATAGAAATCGAAAGCAGGTTCTTCGTAAGGATGAACGGCTAACAGGGTTCGGAGTACAGTCGTTTTTTTCTGAACAGGGACAATGGTTTCGATACGGATTTCCGGTTCGGTATGTAATTCGCCCCGGTTTCCAACAAACGGGTGGGTTTGTTCTCCTGCCCGAAATGTTCCTGCACCCGGAACATTGAAACTGCAAAAGTCGTAATTGCCTATACAACCGGCTCCGGCATTGAACAAAGCATTGCGAACCGGTTCAGATTGCGCTTCGGGGACAAAAGTTACCAATTTCAATAAACCGTCTTTCTTAGGACTGAGTATCCGCAGATTTTGCAGACCGAGTTTTTCCGCTAAATAATAATTAAGCCCGCCGATTGCATTGTCTACATTCGTATGTGCCGCATAAATAACTAAATCGTTCTTGCAAGCCTTGATAATACAGCGTTCGATATAGGTTTTTCCGGTCAGTTTCTTTATTGGTTTGAATAACAGAGGATGATGTGAAATAATCAGGTTACAATCCAATTCCAAAGCTTCTTCCAATACTTCTTCGGTGACGTCGAGACAAAGCAAAATGCCTTTCAGTTTGTGAGAACAATCGCCAACCTGTAATCCCGAATTATCGAAACTTTCTTGTAAATCAAGCGGAGCGAAATCTTCTATTGTTTCTATAACCTGTGAAATCTTCATTTACTTCCTAATAATTCTTCTAACTTGAATTTCAATGCATCGCCTCTCAATCCGCGTTCAATAATTATCCCATCTTTATCAATAAGAACAGTATGAGGAATACCGTTAACGCCATAAGCGACAGCGCCATCTTCTTCCCATAATTTTAAATTGGAAAATTGAGGCCAGGTAATTTTTAAATCTTCGGTCGTTTTTTCCCAGTTTTCTTTATTATTATCTAATGAAATACCAACTATTTCAAATCCCTTTCTATTATATTTTTGATAAAGTGTAATCACATCCGGCATATCACCAATACAGGGGCCGCACCATGAAGCCCAAAAATCAATAAGTACTATTTTCCCTTTACCTGCATAATCGGATAATTTTACTTCTTTCCCGTTAAAATCAAAACCCTTAACGTCAATGAACCGTTTTCCTACAGCAGTAACTTCACGACTTTCAATCCGTTTTTCTATATTTTTAATTTTTTCTAAATTTTTGAAATCCGGAGTAGATAGCGAAATAAGTTCTTTCTGTTGATTATCATCGAGGTAATAGTAATTATCAAGAAAAAAGAATTGACCCACAGGATTTGTCATGTTGGGTTTAACAGAGTTATAAATAATGTCTTTCGGACTATTTTCTATAATTTCCGACTTAATAAGTTGGTATTCATCATTCATTGCAGTTCCTTTTAATGTTGATTTCAATTCGGAATCAAAATTCATTTCAATTTTTCCTTTTTCTACAATAAATGCAATGGGCGGTTTGCCATTATCCATTATAACAAATTGAACAACTGGAAGTTCTTTAGCAATACCTTTAAATACAAATTTACCGTTTTCAACTTTAACCGAATCAATGATGTTGTTTTCGTTAAAATTAATCCTAAAATCAGATTCTAATTGTAGTATATACACAATTTTTCCATCCTGTTCACTATTCGCAAAAGTACCTGTCAGGGTAAATGCGTTTTTGTCCTTACATGCAGTAAAAATACATACAGCTATCCCAATTAATACAATAATTTTTCTCATAATTAATTTTTCTGCAAAGGTATTATTTCTTTTCGAGTTTAAAAAAAATAAAAATATAACAATATACAAAAAGTTTAGTATAGATAACGCTTTATATTAAAAATTACTTAACTTTGTCGAAGAAAACATAAATTACTTATTAATAAATAAAACTTACAAATGAAAAGGCGAGATTTTTTAACAAACACAGCGTTATTGGGAGCAGGTATTCCTTTAGCCGGAATAGCTCCTGCGGCACTTACATCATGCAGCCCTACCGGAGAGAAAAACAAAGCCGGAATAAAGTTATTAACACCCGAAGAGTTGGGAATGTTTTCTTTTGTTGACGTTGCTCCCGACGGAAAACCCCTGAAAGCAGCATTGATCGGTTGTGGAGACCGTGGAAGAGGAGCGGCTACTCAGTTCCTTCGATCCGGGCCGAATGTTTCAATTATCGCATTGGCTGATGTATTCAAAGACCAAATAGATACTTGCCGGCAGATTTTAAAAGAACGAAGAAATAATGAAGTACCCGATGAAAATTGTTTTCTTGGATTTGATGCTTACAAAAAAGTGCTGGCAATGGACATTGATGTTGTATTACTATGTACCCCGACTTATTTTCGTCCGGAACATTTTAAAGCAGCCGTAGAAGCAGGAAAACACATCTTTATGGAAAAACCCTGCGCTGTAGACCCTACCGGAATACGAACCGTAATTGCCTCTGCAAAAATAGCATCAACTAAAGGCTTAACTGTTATTACGGGAAATCAGCGCCGCCATAGAAAAGATTATTGGGAAGCCTTCATCCGGGTGAAAAGCGGTATGATTGGAGATGTAATTTCTGCATGCGCTCATTGGAACCAGGGAGCCTGGTGGAATATGCGCAAACGTCCGCAATGGAGCGACATGGAGTATTGCATACGTAATTGGTTTAACATAAAATGGCTAAGCGGCGATCACCTACTTGATCAGGCAATTCACAATATTGATATTGTAACCTGGTTTATGGGAATGCGTCCTATCAAAGCAGTAGGAATGGGAGGTCGTGCGCAACGCCTTACCGGAGATATTTTTGACTTTTTCAGTGTGGATTATTACTATGAGAATAATAAACGAATGCTTACCACTGCCCGGCAAATTGACGGATGCGACCAAAACGTTTCGGAACAAATCATAGGTACCCAAGGAGTTGCTTTATTGCATGACCGAAATGATATTTCTATTGTGGATTATAGTGGGAATGTACTTTGGAAGTATGATTATGAAAAGAATCCCGTAAAGAATCCTTATGATCAGGAGCATGTGCACCTTGTTGAATCAATCCGGTTGGATAAGAAAATCAATCAAGCCGAAGACCTGGCCTATTCGACTTTAATTGCCATTCATGGCCGTGAAGCGGCTTATACCGGTAAATCCATATCATGGGATGAGATTATGGCTTCATCACTTAAATACGGACCCGAGACATACGAAATGGGACCTTTGCCCTTCTATCATGAAGGTGAAGCGCCTAAACCGGGAACAGCGCCTAATGAACCGGTAAGATAACAGACGAAGCCGGATAAGAGCGAACGCTAATTTGTTACATTTGTATCTTCCGGTCGAAAAACGGATTTTTTGAAGATGCGGAAACCGGAACGGCAAAAACCGTCCGGCATCCTTTGAGCCAATCCAAGGCTTGCGCCGCATAACCTACCGAAAACATTACCCTCGTATCGAGGCGTAAGTCGGCTGCTTTAGCGCAAGCCGAACCGATAGCGATGCCGACGTCAATGGAGTTAATAGCACAAGGAACTGCTTGCGGTTTGTCGCTGCAAGTGTCAAATCCGCAATGACGGCAATTCAAGGCTTGTTCTTGCCGGCGCGTTCCGATAAGAAGAACCGCTTCTGCCGATAAAATATTTTCGGCGTCCCTCAAAAAGAATTCGTAATTGTTTTGTATTCCTAATTCGCGGGTTTTATCCGATAGTGTTTGAATATCGCCGCCTTCAACTACTACTATTTCAATAATATCTATCCCTTTGGCTTTAGGAGCCGTCCGGGCGGCGGTCATCATTTGACCGACTGCTTCCATCACCCGTTGATGACGGGTTTCTCTTTCGTTCCGTATCATGAAGTTTAGTTATATAATTAAAAAAATAAGTGGGCAAATATATAAAAATAAATGATAAATTTGTATCTTTGCTCCGAAAATAACTATGAAATAATTATGACACAATTAAAACATCCTATTCGTGAAGCTGAACGGTATATACAAAATGCAAAGCAGATACTTTCTGAAAAAGCCGACAAAGAAGGCGCTTATTACAAAGACAGTAAGTATGTTAGAATGGCTGGAAATACAGCTTGGAACGGCGTATTAATTGCTTTGGATGCCGTCTTAAACATTCGCTCAAACATGAAAAAAGGGCAACGTCCGGAATTTAATGATTATCAAGCTGCCATTGCTAAAATTGATAGAAAAATGCCTAATGTATTATTAAATGCTTACCACTTATTGCATTTATCATTAGGGTATGATGGCATTACAAATTACAAAATAGTACAAGATAGCTTAGCCATTGCAAATAGCATACTTAATTGGGCTGAAAAACATTATCAAAATTGAAGAATAGTGTCTATCAACCTCTCAACTTGAGGTATCAACGCTTGTTTATCGTCGTTATGAATGACATAATCGGAACGGCGAATTTTTTCTTCCTCCGGAAATTGACTTTGAATCCTTGAAACAATGGATGCATGCGACCAACCTTCCCGGAGTTCTACCCGGCGAATGCGTAATTCTTCCGGAGCTGCAACCGTAACCGACATATCTACCGAGTTGATATAACCCGTTTCAAATAAAAGAGCTGTTTCGATGACTACAACCGGAGATGGGGCTTGTTGTGTTTTCCATCGTTCAAAATCTTTCCTTACGACGGGATGAATAACCGAATTAACATAATTTCTATGATCTTCGTTCTGAAAAATTAAAGACGCCAATAGCGCTTTGTTCAATTTTCCTTCTGTATATAAATCCATTCCAAACCATTCCGTTAATTTTTCCCGGACAACCGTTGACGATTCGGTTAATCGCTTCGATTCGGTATCTGCAATATAAACAGGTATTCCCATTATTATCAATAAACGGGATAGTGTTGATTTCCCGCTACCAATTCCTCCGGTAAGACCGATTACCTTCATTAATTATTTTTTTTGTTCAATTAAAAATTCAATCACATTCGGAACGATACGATAATTTTCCAATCCGGGTGGTTTATGAGTCAAAGTCAACGAACAATTGGCGGTATTTTTCACTTTTAAATCATTATAATTAACGGCAATTTCAAAATTGGATTTCAATAATTGCGAATATTTACTTAAACCTACTTTGACCCCTAATTCTACCGTAGAAGGGAAAAAATAAACCTTCCGGTCGGACGGTACATTATAACAAACGACGGGAAGTTCAAATATTTTTTCGGTATATTCTTCTACCATAGCGCTTAGTTCTACATTGTCAACCGATAAATGAATTCCTTCCCTGGCTTGTAAATCAACAGAAACAGTCCAATTTTTATCAATAGAAGTATAATTCACCGGTATTGTTTCTATTTCTCGGAGCGTGTCTAATGCATTTTTATCACCGTATGCAACCACTTGAGCAGGTTCGATCCGGATTGAATCCAAAAATAAATAACCGGTAGCCGGAAAAATCGAACCGTTGACAGTGACCGGCAATTCTTTTTGTGCTAATGGAGAATAGCTAACTTCAATTTTATCGGGAGAATATGACTTTAATAGCGATGTAGCTAACAATTTTTCCGAGATCAATGAATGTAAGACCGCTTGTTCAATTACGTAAGAAGATTTATTAAGAGATATGATTCCCAAATTGATCGTAATAAATAAAGATTTGTTTCTCTTCTTAATCATATAATTCAAATAAGCGCTTCCTTTATCCTGAACATGAAGCGTTATTTCTTCCGGAAGCTTATGAGATACAACCACTCCGGTAGGAATTTGCACATACAAAACCTGTATGGGAACTTCAAATTCAAATTTATTATTAAAGTATTGAAGCGCCCAAAAACCGGAAGCTAATACAATAAAACTAAAAAATACCAGTGTATTTTTCCATTTGGTACTTTTAAAAAAAGCCCTGGCTCTTCCTTTAATTTCTTCTTTATTTTTGGATTTGAGAACCATCCGTTACTGCGAAAATGGAAGCTTTGTCCACTTTAACTCTCACTCCATCGGCTATTTCAACAATAAATGCCGTGTCTTCAACTTCTTTAATTTTTCCGAAAATTCCACCGGATGTTACAACTTTGTCGCCTACTTTCAGGCCTTCACGCATTTTTTGAATTTCTTTTTGCTTTTTCTGTTGCGGGCGTATCATAAAAAAGTACATGATGACAAACAACATAACAATCATCAGNATACTCATCATACCGCCTCCACCGCCTTGGGCTTGNAGTAAAATACTTAATAATTCCATTTTCTATAGATTTAATTAATAAAAATACAAATGTAACAAATAATCTCAACTTTTTAATAATAAATTTTCACTTTTTAATTCTTTCACTATTGCATCAAGGATACCGTTAATAAAGACCGGACTTTTAGGTGTACTGTAATAACGGGCTAAATCAATGTATTCATTTAAAGTAACACTGATCGGAATGGACGGAAAATGACACAATTCAGCCAAAGCAATTTGTAAGACACAAAAATCCATCAGCGCTAAACGTTCAATATCCCAATTATTGATTTGATTCTTAATTCGCCGGCTATTTTCTTTTTCTTCAAAAATAGAATGACGCAGTAATTGAATAGCAAAATTTTTGTCTTCCTCATCTTTAAACATTGGAAACAGAACTTGACCGGCAGGCATTTCAACTGTCAACCGCCGGATGGTTTTTATGACAAAGGCGCCGATTACTTCCAAATCATCATTCCAATATATGGATTTATTTTCTAATATTTCGCTTAAATCGTCATCTTTCAGAATCAATTCTTTGAAAATTTTAATCCAAAAACTCCGGTCTGATTCAAAAGTATCATCCGATTGCAAATAATCCCTGTAAATATCCGCTTGAAGAATTTTGTTTAAAGTCGAACGTATGTAGTGAAAATCTTCATTGTCGTGGTATGATCCATTCTCCTGAACAAATTTTTGTAATTGTTTGTCTCCGCTTAATAATTCGACCACGCGATTATCAGCTAACCGGCGACTCGGGTTTCGTTCGGTTTCGGAAGCTAAAAATTTATGTTTTTGTAAATCTATGCGCTTTTGTTCGGCATCGGTCAGGAGTATAATCAAACGCAAAAGATAATGGTATAAATCATACGACTTTTGTAAACCAAACATCAATTCATTTTCGGCAAGCGCCCAATCTTTATTGTTTTTTTGATAGTAGGCATAGACTATCTGGAGTACTTTTATCCGAATTATAGTACGATTAATCATTGTATAAAGAACTTTTATTCCGGTTGCAAAGTTAATTCAATTAAATGAATATTTGATTATCTTAAAAAAATAATATTTTTGAAAATAATTGCTATTGATGTGTCATTATTAAAAATTTATAACTAATTTCGCACCATATTACACATATTATGATTTTTTAAATTAAATAAATCCTCACATTGTTGAATTTAATAAACATGGAAAACAAAAAAAGCAACATACAAGACCCTGATATTGTCTTTTCTAAGTCGGTATCGTCCGGAAAAAGAATTTACTATTTAGATGTAAAAAAGAATTGGCAAGGTAAATTATTCCTTACTATTACTGAAAGCAAAAAAATTCTCATTAAAGACGCATCTCAACCTACTGTTCATTTTGAAAAATATAAAATCTTTATATTCAAGGAAGACCTCGATAATTTTCTCAGCGCTTTGAATGAAACGATTTCATATATCAAAGACAATGATACAATAGATATTTCTTATCCTCCTGATGACAAAGAAAATTTTGACGATTCGATTCATTTGAAAATTGACTTTTGAAAGATTATCCCATAAAAAAGAAACGTATAATCGTTCTTTTTTCATAAAAAAGCAGTACCTTTGCACCGCTTTTATAAAATTCCGTGTGATGGGAAGTTAGGAAGCATAGGTCTTAATTTTGAGTAACACAAACAAAAAACAATGAAAACATTTAATTTAACAGGCTCTAAAAGAGAAAGTACAGGAAAAAAAGCAGCAAAAGCTTACCGGAACGAATCATTAGTACCTTGCGTTATTTATGGAGGTGGTGAAGTCGTACATTTTACCGTAAACAAAGAAAATATTCGTAAATTGGTATACACCCCGGAAGTCTTTATTGTTGATTTATCCATAGAAGAGAAAAAATATACCGCTATTCTGAAGGATATGCAATTTCATCCCGTAAGCGATGCTTTATTACATGCCGATTTCTTACAAATTTTTAAAGACAAACCGGTTGTGATGGAAATTCCCATACAGTTGGAAGGCTTAGCGCAAGGGGTAAAAGATGGAGGTAAACTTTCAATGAATATGCGAAAACTAAAAGTAAAAGGATTATATAAAGATTTTCCGGAAAAATTAGTTATCAATATCGAAAACTTAGGCTTGGGTAAAACAATTCAGGTAGGCAACCTGAGTTTCGACAATTTAGAATTAATGAATGTCAAGGAGAGTGTGATCGCTGCGGTGCAATTAACCCGGGCAGCTCGAGGAATGGCCTCAAAAGGATGAAACAACTGATTGTAGGTTTGGGGAATATAGGCAATGAATATGCCGATACCCGTCATAACATAGGTTTTATGATATTGGACGCTTTTGCAAAAGCGTCCAATGTTGTTTTTGACGTTAACAAACGGTATGGCGCTTTAGCGGAATTACGGCTGAAAAATCAACATTTGCTACTTCTTAAACCTTATACCTACATGAATTTAAGTGGAAATGCCGTTCGTTACCGGATGCAAAAAGAAAAAATCGAACGCGAGAATCTGCTGATAGTCGTAGACGACATAGCGCTCCCATTTGGCGTCCTGCGTCTGAAAACAAAAGGAAGCGACGCAGGACATAACGGACTTAAACATATTCAGGAAACCTTGGAAACCACACAATACAACCGTTTGCGTTTCGGCATCGGAAATGATTTTCCGCAAGGAAGACAGGTTGATTTTGTTCTNGATTCATTCTCAGAAGAAGAACTAAAACGCTTGCCGGAAAGAATAGAAAAAGCCTGTGAAATCATCCGGAGTTTTGCATTATCCGGGGCGGAAATTACGATGAATTTGTTTAACAACAAATAAATAATGGAAATCCGAATAGACAAATGGATGTGGGCGACCCGGATTTTCAAAACCCGTACCATCGCTTTAGAAGCCTGTAAGAAAAACCGTGTGATGGTGAACGATATTCCGGCGAAACCTTCACGGATGATAAAGGTAGGCGACATCATTCAAGTGCGTAAACCGCCCGTTACTTATTCATTTCGAGTATTGGATTTGACTTCCAACCGGGTAGGCGCTAAATTAGTCCCTCAATTTTTAGAAAACATTACTCCGCCCGAACAGTACGAATTGCTTGAATTACAAAAAATAAGCGGATTCGTTGACCGCGTTCGAGGCTCCGGCCGGCCGACCAAAAAAGAACGTCGCGAGTTGGATAAGTTAGTGATTAGTGATTAGTGATTAGCGATTAGTGATTAGCGATTAGTGATGATAAGGTTCGTTATGTAATATCGTCATTGCCCGGTATAATTGTTCTATAAAAATCAGTCGAATCAACTGATGAGAAAAAGTCATCCTTGATAGTGCAATTTTTTCATGCGTAGCTGTATAAACGCCGGGAGAAAATCCATAAGCGCCTCCGATTACAAATACCAATCTTTTTGTACCTGTATGGGTTTTCTTTTCAATGTATCCGGCAAATTTTTCAGAAGTAAATTCTCTTCCGCGTTCATCTAATAAAACGATATAATCGCCTGTCCTGAACGATTGAAGAATCAACTCTCCTTCTTTTATTTTTATTTGTTCTACCGGAAGATGTTTTGTATTCTTTATATCCGGAATGATTTCCAACTCAAAAGGGAAATAGTGCGACAGACGATTGCAAAATTCATCTAAACCTTGTTGTACAAAATGCTGACTGGTTTTCCCAATAACAATTAATTG
>JGI24702J35022_10000191_pt1 | contig 32912 bp, 22 predicted proteins | sample TergutTh196P4_FD_35022 | JGI IMG/M metagenome (IMG submission 35022) | reverse complement strand
TTTTTTTCTTTATCCTAACCCATTCGGCGGATTTTTTCAAGAAAAAAATGCCATAATAACAGCCAAATATTACATTCATCGTTTTTTTCATCATTTACATATTATAGTGAGGCCATCAATAAATTGCGCAGCGATGGGCACGTACCATGAATCCAAGGATTGCGTATTGCCGGGAGCTGTCCCGGAATCCCGCTCAGCCGCAGCCATGTGAATTCGTAACGATGCCCGCGCAGCTTGAAAGGTGGCAATTATCCATGAAACGCAATGAAAATATCAAGAGGTTCATCAGTAAAATACTCGCGCTAGCTGTCTTATTGACGCTGATCGCAATTCCCCCGATTAGTGCGGATGCTGCGGCGGAATTCTACAGCGCGACGACGCAGTTGGTGGTTGACAATTGGAGCGACGATTATATCGGCAGCATCAATCTTGAAATTGGGTCGCCATATATGACCGTCGACGGCGTTACACAGGAAATCGACCCCGGGCAAAAAACGGCGCCCGTCATTGTCGATGGCAGGACGCTTTTGCCGGTCCGCGTTCTTGTTGAAGAAATCGGTGGCGAGATAGAGTACGAGCCAACGCAAAAACAAGTGACGATCGGGTTTGAAGAGAGCAGCATCGAGATGCAGATAGATTCACATATCTATTATGTAAATGATGAACCTTCTTATATGGATGTCGCGCCCGTCATCATTGGCGGAAGGACGATGCTGCCTATTCGCGCTGTGACGGAAAATTTAGGTTTTGAAGTAGAATGGGAAGCTGCAACGAAGTCCATAACTCTGACGCGCGAATTCCAGACCAAGCGGTTGATTGTCAAAGTTGCCGATACCGGTGGATTATTTTACGCATATGGGGCATCGGACGTAATTTCCGGGCCGAACAATATCAAAGTATTGCAATATGATACAGTCGGCGAAGCGCAATACGCGTTTGATTCTTTGGATAATGCATCGAATGTCGTATATGTCGAGCCGGATTATTATATTCCGCCGTTTCCTATCGACAAAGGCAGCGTATACAACGCCGGGTCTTTTAAGTCATGGGGCGTCGAGTATATCGGAGCGGATAAATATGCTGCTTATCTTGCCGAATACGGCAGCAATCAGCAAATCGCCGTCGCGGTGGTCGATACGGGAATCGACTTTTCGCATTCATTTTTATCAGGAAGAATTCTTGATGGAGGGTATAACTTCGTCAGTGGCAATGCCAGCCCAATCGATGATGATGGCCATGGAACGCATGTGTCCGGCACGATCGTGGACTGTACCGCTGCATTGAATAATATTAAGATATTGCCGGTTAAGGTGCTTGGGCCGGACGGCGGCACGACGCTTGCCGTCGGCAATGGGATCGAATATGCGGCGAGCAAGGGAGTCAATGTCATCAATATGAGCCTCGGCGGTTCACATACTCCGGGCACCGTAGATTATATTGATGAAAAAATCCAATACGCCGTCAACAGAAATGTGACAGTCGTTGTGGCTGCCGGAAATGAAGCTGACGATGCCAAATATCATTGCCCGGCTCATAACACCAATGTTATAACAGTTGCAGCGAATGATTCATCAGGCAGGGCGGCGTACTTCAGCAATTTTGGCGATGCTGTCAACGTATCGGCTCCGGGAGTCGCGATCACAAGTTGCGTTCCGGGAGGTTGGTTCGAGTCATGGCAGGGCACGTCAATGGCGTCTCCGCATGTTGCTGCTGCGGCCGCAATGTACATATTAAACGACCCATCGCTCACTCCTGCAGGGGTCATGTATATGGTGGAGACTTTTGTCGATAAGCCGGCAGGATGGAACACCCGATATGGGAAGGGTATCATCAATATGACAAGAGCGATTCCCGATGCCCCGGAGGATGAGGTTGTCAGCCTTGCATGGTCAAAGCCTTCCGTGAATATCGGTATTGACGATTCAGACGTTGTCAGCCTTATCGCGACATACAAAAGCGGCGAAACAAAGGATGTTACGAACGAGTGCAATTTATACTCCGCAGATACGAGCGTGGCTCTCGTGAACGCGAGCGGCCTGGTCACCGGAAAAGGCGCCGGAGAAACGACGATCTATTTCAGCAAAACATTCGACAGTACTGTTAATAGACCCGCGCCCTTGCCTGTGACGGTAACAGGGGCTGATGGAGATATTTTAGAGCTGAAATGGTCGAAGAGTATTATAGATATTAATGTCAACCAGACAGATACGGTGCAATTGATTGCAGTTTATGCCGGAGGGGCGTCCAAGGACGTGACGGATGAAAGCGGGCTGTTCTCCGCAAACCCGGGGGTCGCGACAGTCAATGCTGCCGGGCTTGTCACCGGGAAAGGCGCCGGGACTACGACAATCTACTTTGACAAGATCATAGTAAACAAGTTTATCACTCTCCCGCCTCCGCTGGTCGTCAATGTCAAAAGCGCGAGCAGGAACATTGTTAAGCTGGAATGGTCAAAGGCAGCTGTGAATCTTGGCGTCGGCCAGGTTGACACCCTTCGCCTGATAGCCACATTTGATGATGGATCGACTTTGGATGTGACGAACGAGAGCGGCCTGACCTCTACAGACTCGTCGATTGCGACTGTGAGCGCCGATGGGATCGTCACCGGCAAGGCTGCCGGGAGCGCGTACATATACTTCAACAAGTTGGAGACGGACATAACTGTTGCAATACCTTCGCCTGTCGCGGTCACTGTAACGGCAGCCGAAAGCGGTGCAACGGTGATGGGGAACACTCCCGGCAATTACGCATGCGGGTCTAAGGTCGCATTTGATGCGCAGAGCATATATTACGTGAACGCATATGACTCACACAGGCTATATAAGATGGACCATTCGGGCGCTAACAAGACGAGGCTGTCCACCCATACTCTGGTAAATCATATCAGCGTCATCGGTGACAAGGTATATTACTCGTATGGAAATGGAACTGGGATCTGCACGGTCAATACAGATGGTTCGGGCTTGACGACGCTAGTGTCTGGAGGCACCGGCAAGAGCGTTGGCATTGAGGCTGTCGTCAATGGATATATTTATTACAACGAAGTGACATATGATGCATCAAGTTCTGACCTGGCTTTGAAGAGAGTTCCCACTAGCGGCGGGGCCTCATCATCGGCACTTGTGCCACAATATCATTGCGTGGCAATCGACGGCAGTTACATATATTACAGCAAATATGCGCAGCAAGGTATCTTCAGATGTGGCCTGGACGGCAGCGGCGACACAAAGATTGCGCAGGAAGTCGCGGACAGCATAAATGTCGCTGACGGATGGATTTACTATACGACAATGAACGCGAGCTATGGTAGCACGTCAAAGCCGGATTACGGTACTATTTACAAGATGCGTCTTGACGGGACTTCAAAGACTCTTGTATGCGCCGAGAATAACATTTATCCGTTGAACGTGGATTCTGATGGGTGGATATACTTCATCAAGGACCGCTTGGGATTTATAGCTCCCGGCAGCATTCCGACGATATGCAAGATTCGTACTGATGGCACGGGCTACATGGAGCTCTTAAAGCAGACGGCTTTGACAAATGGCCAGTTCCGGGATGTTGCGTTCATCAATGGCGAGTATGTCTACTTTACCGTCAATAACAATTCTGTGAGCGTTGGGAATTCAGAGCTTTTCAGAATCAACAAAGATGGTTCCGGCTTGCAGTGCCTGCAGTCTTATACCGCTCCATGAAGGTTGATGGCGGTCTTTGGCTTTGCAACAGCTACGATTGTGAACTACCTCAGATAGGCATGACAAGGAGCTTGGGACTTTCGTCCCAAGCTCCGGCGCTCTCAAGCGTCAGGGCATTTGCCCCAAGCTCGCGGAATCCCTATGGAAGCGTTGTCAGAAACTGTTTATGAACCTCATCAGCATGGTCGCGAATTCAGCACGTGTAGCTTCGCCCTTTGGCTTGAAGCTGCCGTCCGGGTAGCCGCCTATGATGCCGGCTCCGGCAAACTGCTCAATCGCACCGACAGCATAGTTTGTAATATCGGAGCTATCGGAAAAAGCGATATTCGGGAGGTCATCCACATCTGCCGGCGAGGCATCGGGGGCGGGATCTTCTCGCAATAATGACAATCCTGAATAGTCAGCATATCGGGCGAGGATTACCGCTAAATCTTGCCTTGTGACCGGGTCGTTCGGCCCGAAACGGCCGTCCCCATATCCGTTTACGAGGCCGACCGAAGCCGCCCACAACACGGCATCGTAGTAATACGCATCAGTGTATACATCGGTGAATCCTATGTAGGAGCGGTCGTCCCCGACCGCCTGCGGGACTTTGGGGACGGCGTCTCCTGCAACGGGGCTTCCGGCCATGCGGTACAACACAGTCACGACCATTCCCCGCGTTGTGGGGGCGTTCGGGCTGAATAATTCCGGGGCGACGCCGTTCATCAGCCCATGTGAATATGCGAACATAATGGCGTCATAATACCAGGCGCTATCCTTTACATCCGCAAACTGGTTGTCAACGTTGATGTAATACCCGAGCGGCGTGTCCTTGTCAAGGACAATAACCGCGCCCTCCGGCACATTAAACGTATTGCCATAGCTGTCGATAATCATGGCTCCGCCGCTGCCTTCGGGGAAACTGACTTTCAAATCCTTGTCGATGACTGTTCCCGAGGGCACGATGATTTTGCTGCCGTCCGGCGTATATATCGTCCCTCCGCCGGGCAAGCTCAACTCCCCGTTCTCGCCCTGCTCGGGGTCGTATCCTTCGGGTGTGACTACAGTGTATCCGCCGCCCATATCAGTTGTGAGAGTCGTTTCTTCAGCTGCTCCTCCTATAATGGCATTGTCCGGAGGCAGGCTTGTGGAGGGGGTCAAACGTACGATTTCGATGGAATTCGATGCGCCCTCATTTAGCCCCCCGGTGACAAGCAGACGGAAGTAATAGATTTGGTCATACATCAATCCCCTAATCTGACCGGTGCCTGTTGTTGCGTCAAGCGTAGCGGTTGAATAATCGCTCCAGTTTGTGTCGTCTGAAGAATATTGAAGTTTGACGTTTGTTGCGCCAAGCGGAGGCGTGAAGCTCAAATCCGCACCGTTGTCCCCCCATGCCGTATATGCCAGGTCTGCAATGGGCAGCGTGTCCACGATCTCATATACACCGCCCGCTTGGAATTCCCGGCCATATGCGTCCGTGTATACCGCGATTAGCGTGATAAGCCCGGGTTCATGCGGACGTATGGTTCCGTCCGAGTCGACTGTTGCCGCTGTGGCAGGCGCGATGGTGACGTCCCAAGTTAGATTCTGGTCGTCAGGTTCAATATCAACTTCGCTGCCGCTTAACATAAGGGCTCTGAAGATGAATTTCGGGGAGAGCGTAAGCGGTATTTGGCTGCCGACGTCAACGCCGCCTACGTCCGCGCTGACGGAGATGGAAACGACGTCCGTGCTTTGCGATATGAGTTGCCTGGTGAGTTCCGCTTCATTGCCCGCTTCATCAGAAGCGATGAGCTTGATGCTGCTGCCTGTCACGGCGCCGCTGAAACTGAACAGGCCGCCTTCCCGCTCAAAGCCCTCATCGCTGTCGTTGAGGGTAAGCTCTGCGTCGGGGTCTGTGTTGCCCGAAAAACTTATCGTTCCGTCGCTGCTCAATATAGCGCCGCTGCCGTCTATTTGAAGGACAGGCGGTGTTGTGTCTTTAATGAGCACAAAGCGTTTTTCTGCCGAATCATTCGTGCTTGTGTTCGTTACCGTGACGACAAATGTGTATGTGCCGTCGTCCTCGGAATTAAGGTCGCACAGGAAGCCTCCCGCGACTGGGGTGCCGGTGTATGATGAATCTCCGTTGCATGTTGTTTCATAGGTACAGCCTGTGGGTATCAGTATCGTCGCTTTCGGCGCCTGACCCAAATAGATCGGCAGCTCCGGGGTGTCCTGTGCGGTTTTATCTATGCCGGTGAATGTGATGTTAAACTCCGGGGGCTGCGGCTCAATGAAGCTGAGGGCTGCTGTTGCGGCAGGCCCCGAAACACGCGCTGTGAGATCGGCGCTGTCGCCTGTCAAGTCCCCGTCTTCGTTGAGGACAGGGACTTCGGCGCCGCTGCCTATAGCGACCTCATTAAACGCGCTGACACTGACCGTGTAGTTCATGCCTGGTCCGAATTTATAGCCTTTTGTGATGGGATGATCGACGCCCGTGATGCTCTCATCGTCGGCGACGATTGTCCCGCCCTGCAGGACGTAACTCGTTGGAGCCGGGATCGGAGTATTGGTGATCTCGTCATACGTATCGCGCAGTACGATGGGCTGGCCGACATTGCCGTCGCTGTCGGTGACAGGCTCGCCGTCTTGCAAAACCGTCAGGATATAGCCGTCCGCTGCTGGTAAGGCATCCCAACTGACCTTGACAGTGCCATTTCCGTTATTGACAGCAGCTAGGTTTCTCACGATGCCGGGTGCATTTGTATTATTATGCGTAAATGATGTGCTGCTGCGCGCACTGCATTGTGGGATAAGCTCAGCCCCGTCCTTTTCGCAGAGCATGGCGCGGATGAAATAATTACCGCTCGGCAGGTCAATAGGCATTGCGACAGTTCCGGTCGAGACCGGCGAACTGCCGTCAAAGTCCACCGTCGCCAAGTATTGGCCGATGTTGTTTGCGGCGTCTCCGTCATCTTCCACGACGAAGAGATCGACGGTGTATTCTTTTGCAGGGTCCAGGTTATCGAGAGCCCAGTTGACCGTCCCTGATGTGTAAGTGACAGTATCTATCGTAGGTAGCGGATCGATGACATATGAATCTATCAACACTCCACTGGCGGGATTATTCACAGTCATCGTCCATTCGCCGGAGGCAGGTGAATTGATTCCATACAGCGACCGATAGACGACATCACCGTCGAAATTCTCTGCCTCATACCATTCACTGTTCGAAGTGTTGGTTGTCACGGTTGATGAGTAGCCGCCCGGGCCTATGACGGTATATGAGATGCTACCCGGAGTGTCAGTTTCCAATGAGAAGACCAGATATGGGTCGGTAGAATCTACATTAACTGTCATAGAGTTTGCGGTGCTGCTTGTGACATTGAACAACGGTATTATCGTGCTTCCGGCTGAAGCCTCCCATGGAGTGATATAGGACAGTGGCATTATCGACCTTCTGTTGTAAACCTGTGTAGGACGGCGGACGTTCATCATCGTCATTGTGTATTCGTCCCCGTTTTCGTCGATCCCCGTCGCTTTTATCGCGCCGTCATCGGCGGAGGGATCAAAGCTCAGGAAGCCAAATCCAATGCCCTGGTTTCTATAAGGGAAATTCAAGTAGAAGCCAATTTCACCAATGCCCAAAGCGGGGAAACTCGCTCTCAGCGTTGCTCCGTATTTTGTCATCTCAGCGCTTGCGTTCGCGATGGTAACGCCGCCGAATGGAGCGGGCATGAAGTTAGGAATCTTTGCCTCTCCTTTTGCGGTGCCTTTGAACTCGAACATATCCAGGATGTCCCAAAATGCGCTTCCGTCGAAGTTCGAGATTTTATTAACAAGGTCATTAATGCTTATGCTTGGATATACGCCCACCATGACGCTGCCGGAGGCTTTTAGCGACTCGAAAGGCAGCTCAAATCCGCCTTTTAGCGTGACTTCCACGCCGGGAACACTGAAGGTGAGTGTACCAATATTGATACTGTAAAGCTGATCTGTCAGTAGCACGGAGTAGTAAGCGTTTTTGAGAATGGACATCTTTAGAATATCTACAGAATCGGCTCTTCCTTCGACCCCGCGCAGCCCGACCGTGATGCTGGACTTGCTGAGTGATATCAGTTGGTCCGTGATGTCCGCGATGGAGCCCGAGAAGATGAGCGCAAGGTTTGGAATGTAATTAAAGCGGTTGTCGATCGTGCTGGCGAGGCCTTGGAAGCCGCCGCCGAAGCCGTTGATCGTAGCAAGCGTGAGCGCAGGGATGAGCGGGACGCCGAGCGAGCCGCCGCGCGCCCAGAACTCAAAGCGTTCCGGGAGATATATGCCCCGGGCCGCTTCGAGCCGCAATTCCCCCATGAGCTGGATATAGTCGAATATGGTCACGTCGCCCTTCACATATATATGCTGATCACTAGAGCCTTCGACCTCCGGCAAGGTGTTTATGCTGAACTCCATGTTTGCGCTCGCTTCGATGATGTCGAATATCGTGCCGACATGAAACTCCCCGTTTGCTTTGAGTGACGGGGGTGCATACTTTGACAGTTGCAGCTCCTCAAGATCAAAGAGTACATTGATGAAGTATTGTTTGATGAAACCGGGGATTACATCGCTCAGGCCGACTTTTCCGCTTATGCCTACAGTATCTTTATAGATGATGAGACCCCCGGCATGTATTTCCACGCCATATGAGTCAAACTCAAAGAAAGTCCCATTGCTCAAAGCGACTTTGGTTTCACCGACCGCAGGCGTGCGGCTGATCGAATACTTGTTTAATGAATCTAACTCTATCTCGAACAAGCCTTGCGCAACGACCGTCCCATCAAACAGGAGGACGGCATCATCCGATAGGCTCTCTATAGTCACATTTCCCCAGCTATCGCCGGAAAGATTGGCGGTCGTGAGCTTCAGGAAGTTTTTCGTGTCATCAAAGTCTTTACACCTGAACTGGACCGTGCCGTTTATCGTCGCTCCGTCGGCAATATAGTATTCTGTGTCTGAATTCTGCCTGACCATGCCGCGGAATGTCAGCAGCGGTTCGGCGGGCAAGATACGCAGCTCTTCCTCGCTCCCGCTGCCGAAGACCTCAAACAATCGTGAACTCTGCTGGTGAATGGATAGAACTCCGTAAACCGGCCAGACAGGAGTCTCATGGCTTTGGCTCGCCTCAATCCTGAAATAATAGTCATTGGGCGACGTTTCCTTGTCCTTGAAACTGAAAACATAGTTTCCCTCGGCTAAGCCATTGGGGAAAACGATGTCAAGCCGCTCGTTGGTGTGGTTTATGAACTCAGCTTCCATCGCCGGGGCCGGGTCAGTGATATCCACTGCTGCTGTGCTGGTCTCCGTGACTGAGTCATACGCCGTGAAAGTGCCAAGGTCTATTTTATCAAAGTTTATCCCGAACAAGGTAGCCGTGAACGGGTTTCCGTCATCACAGACTTCCGTGGGGTAGACGCCCGTCAGTTTGAGGCCGTTTTTAATGCCCGTGGCCTTCGGGAACAGAGTCGTCGCAGAGCCTTTGACAAATTCAGGCTGTACGCTGGTCAGGTTTTCGACGGTGACTTCCGCGCGTATCGTCTTGTCATTCATAGGAGGATTCACAAATGGAGTCGGAGCATATTCATATTGGCCCCCGGGCGGGATCATAAGTATATCTCCCGGGCCGTAACCATATAAACTCCCGGAAATGATTTGGTTTGATGAATTATCCGGGTCATAATAATATCCGTCAGTTGCTACCGGGGTCTCCGTACCGCCTGATCCTTGCAGGTAGTATTTTACGTCCGTCCTAATGTACACCGGATATGATGCTGTGTTGGTGATGACGGCTGAGATGTCCCAGCTATTGTGGCCGGATACGCCCATGGCATATGACGCGCCCTCATAATCGAGCTGGAGCGAGGGTTTGCTCTTGACGGTCATCGACAATGCGTCCTGCTTTTGACTAACCGCCGTGACCCAGACTATCTGATGGGGGTCACCCGGATATGTAAACGGGGATTCCCTGTCCTGCGTGAAGGTGACCTTGTCGTTCCTGGCGTTGCCGCCGCCGGCGATGGTGTATGTATATGCGTTAGGCATGATGACTTTTTGATAATCGACCTTGCTCCAGTCAAGCACTCCATACCTATAGTCGAGTGCTGCGATAAAATCAACATAATTCATATATGTGGGGATAATGAGCTTGTCGGAGTAGCTTGTATAAGTCGTGATGATATCATCCGCGTTATACATTTGCTGCAAGCCGCCAAGCAGCGGTTTATTGGGGTCATTCAGCCGGAAGAGCTCCGTGCGCGGCGCCCTTGGTTCCGTGTGCAGCGAGTTGTAGGGAGGATGGTAGGTATTGGTGGGGTCTAGGCAATCAAGGGCGACCCTCGCATTTGACACGCTGCTCCATGACCTCGAGTCAAAATAAAACTCCAAGTACACCGGGTCGCTATAGGTGAAGGCTTCCGCCTTTTGCGGCTGGGCAACGATGAAGATTGTGAGCGTCATCGCAATAGCCATCAGCATCGAGAGCGCCCGTTTCCCATGGTTTGTTTTTGTCTTGAACATGATATAATTCCTCCTGTGTTCAATATCTGTGTAGATCTGTGTAGGGGTGACCGTCCCCGGTCGCCCGAGACTGTCCGACAATCACCCATACATAGACAATATGCACAATTCCGTTGTAGGGCGCGGCTTCCCAGACGCGCCGCAGGTTTGCATTTGCGTCACAAACGGCGCGTCAAGGATGCCGCGCCCTACGTAAGGATGTTGAAACGTTGATTCGTTATCGTGCATTTTGTTAGTGAATCCCGATTTAGCGCGCAAAAGACCCGCGTATGCGAGTCTTCGTTACTAGATTTCCGGCGCAATTATATCAAATTTCCCATTTCTTTTACAACAATTGATGAATGTTATCAAAAATGTTAGGATTCATTATCCCGGCGGTTAAAGACATATCCCTTTCCATAGATTGTTTGGATGGAATACCCGGCGGGTTCGATTTTCTTTCGCAGCCGTGAAACGGTCATCTGAACGGCGTTTTTATCGCTGCCCATCGGCGCTTTCCATGCGGCTTCGTAGAGCTCCTCCGCGCTTAAGATTTTCCCCTCGTTTTGCGTAAAAATAAGCAAGAGTTCAAACTCTTTCGGCTGGAGCATGAGGTCGACCCGGAGTTGGTTCATATTCTCCTGAGTCATCTGCTCGGTTGCCAGTTTGTTTTCGCGGCGTTCGGTTTCGGCATATTCAAGCGAAATCACCAGCGTATAACAGAATACAAAGAACAACATGCCAAGAGGCGCAGTGAATCCCTGCCCGCTAATTAACCCAAATAATTTGAGCCCAAAGCGCATAAGGATATCGTTCAAACCGAACAAACCGATTACAAGCAGACCGACAAAGGACAGCACGTTTTGTATGTTCTTCCGGCTCAGCGTAAATAGCGCCAGCATGATAAAAACATAAAGCATGAGCCCGATGGAAACCACTTCAAATACAATAAAGATTTTTGTAAACATCGTTGTAGGCAACGCCAAAGCAACAATGTACAATCCCGCGAAAATATAATAGCCGAGAGTGACCGGTTTATGTAGAACGCCTGGATACAGTTTGTCCAGAAATAGCAACACAAAGACAAAGACCGCATAATGGACAAAATATTCAATGCGAAAGACGATCTGCCAATTATAATCAGGGAACATTATTGGTATTTTATTGGTGATCAGCATAAGCAATAGACAACACAGCGAAAAGATCAGGGTCGTCCGGCGTTTACGGTTCAGGGCAAAAAGCCCCAAATGATAGAGTGACGCGGCCAGAAGGCAGCCCATAGCCAGAAAAGTAATCGTGTCCTCCTTACTTATTCGCCGCTGAACATCCAGATAATCACCGACGATAAATCGGGGCGCAAACGCGCCCTCGCGGTGGACGAAGTTGGCCGTCTGCATGATGAGTGTCGTAATGCCGGTTTGGGGAATGAAAGCGTAGATTCTTTCCAGCACACGCGGAGTCGTGGTTTCAAAGCTCACGCCCGGCAGACCGACGCAATCAATTTCCTCGCCATTGATAAACAGGCGCATGGAGTAATCCGCCGTTCGCATGAATAAACCGTAAGTCCGGCCGGCAGGCAGGGAAAGTTCCATCGTATGAGTGAAGTATTGTGTGCTTGTATAGTCAAGCGTATTTGAAAGGACGGGCGGCTCAGTTACTTTGCCGGACGCAAAGTCCTCCGGGGTATAGAGCTTTTCGGGATAGCTAAACCAGTTGTTATTGTAAGCGTAAACCATATCCGCGAAATCGACATCGCTGAAGTCATAGAATCCATCATATCCGTTAAGATCCACAATCCCCGGCGACGGCAAGTTCAATATCCCTATCCATATTACGAGGACAAGGATTAGGAACGCTGTGATGACGAATATATCGCGGTGAGTCGGCTTGTCCATGCAACGCAGTCTCCTTCATGAATGAAAGGTATTCGATATTGAAATCAGTATTTGCGCTTTAATCCGGGCAAATAGCGCCGCTTCGATTATATAATACAACCGTAACGATTTCAAACAGAATAGCAATATTGCAGTCGTTTGACTATGTGAGCATGGTTAATCGAAATTGTAACAAAAAGTTACGCTTTTCACGCCTTTCCGTCAAATTGTACATAATTGACACCTCAATTTGTTCATTATGGCAACTTGCAATACTCCGTGGAAAAGCATATAATAACCAAAAAGTAATAGAAACATTTCCATTTGGTTATTGCTGTAACACGAGGAGTTGATGTGATGTTAAGGTATATAATCAGGCGGTTGCTGCTGATGATACCAACCTTGCTTGGGATTACCCTGATCGTCCAGCTGTTCATCATGATCACGCCCGGCGACCCCGCGAGATTCATAGCCGGCAACGAAGTCACAGAGGAGGAGGTTGAAGCGCTCAGAGTCGAGATGGGGCTGCGAGACCCGTTCCTTGTCCGATATGGCAACTATATCTCCAATATCCTCAGCGGGAACTTTGGGATATCATACAGGACGAAAAGGCCTGTCGTTACCGAAATCGCTCAACGATTCCCATATTCGCTGATGCTTGTCTTTATTTCGATGATAATTGCCATGGGCATTGGCATACCTATCGGGATATATGCCGCGACGCATCAATACTCGTGGAAGGACAATCTTGCCATACTTGCCTCTCTCTTCTGCGTATCAATGCCGAGCTTTTGGTTTGCGCTGTTGCTGATACAATTCCTATGCGTCAGGCTGGGCTGGCTTCCGACGTCCGGCGTGAACTCCTGGCTCGGCTGGATTTTGCCATCAGTCACGCTCGCGCTTGCATATGCAGCTAGCATCGCCAGGCAGATGAGGTCGAACCTTTTGGAAGTCGTCAGGCAGGACTACATCACGACGGCGCGTGCGAAAGGCCAATCCGAAAGAAAAGTGCTGTACCGACACGCTCTCAAAAATGCAATCATTCCGATTATTCAAATCGTCGGCGGGATTTTCGGAGCGGCAATGGGCGGCTCAATGATTTCCGAAGTGATTTTCTCCCTGCCGGGGCTCGGCAGTTATACGATAGCAGCGCTGAACGCCAGGGATTATCCCGTAATCCAAACGAGCGTTCTTATTTTATCCACATGGTTCGCCATCATACTATTGCTGATCGATATTGCATTCGCAATTGTTGACCCGAGGATACGAGTACAATACATGAAAAAGAGAGCAAGGACGAGAAAGGAGGTCAGCGCCTGATGGGAGATACTGCGATTAAGAAAAAGAAGAAAAAATCCCGCTTTGGCGAAATCTGGCGGCGCTTGGCAAAAAACAAAGCTGCGGTGATTTGTCTGTTTGTTATCATTATCGTCGTTTTAGTCGCTGTGCTCGCGCCCGTTATCGCTCCATACCCATATGACCAGATGGACTACTCGGCCCCATTTGCCGGGTCCAGCAAGGAGCATTGGCTAGGAACGGACAAGGTCGGGCGAGACATTTTCAGCAGAATACTATATGGCACGGGTCAATCGCTCCAGCTTGGTGTCATTGCGACAGGCCTTGCTGCGGTGCTCGGGATCGCCATTGGTTCAATCGCCGGGTATGCCGGGGGCTGGGCTGATATATTAATAATGAGAGCGCTCGACATATATCAGAGCATTCCGATGTTCTTGCTGTGCGTTACGCTTGCTGCGGTCATGGGGCCGAGCCTGCGCAATGCGATCATCGCTATCGGCATTTCCGCGATAGGAGGTCCCGCTCGTCTTATGAGAGCGTCGATCCTTACTGTTCGGGAACAAGAGTATATTGAAGCTGCTAAGCTTGTGAATGCGAGCAGCACGCGCATAATTGTCAGGCACATTATCCCAAACTCAATTGCGCCATTGATCGTTTCAATCACAATGGGCATTGGGATGAACATTCTGGGCGGCGCGGGGCTCAGCTTCATCGGCCTTGGAGCGCAGCCGCCGATTCCTGAATGGGGAGCCATGGTTTCGGAAGCGAGGAGCGTGATGAGAGAGCATGGAACTCTCGCGTTATATCCCGGAATCTGCATTATGATCACCGTTCTCGCTTTCAATCTGCTTGGCGATGGGCTCAGAGATGCGCTCGACCCGCGGCTTAAGACTTAGGAATTGGGGTGGATGCTTTGGCTGATAATATTCTTGAGATTCACGACCTAGTGGTTGAATACCATACCGACGACGCTATTGTCCATGCGGTCAATAACGTCAACCTCAATGTCAAGCGTGGTGAAACGATCGGATTGGTCGGAGAGACCGGGGCCGGCAAAACAACGATAGCGCGTTCAATATTGAGAATCCTCCAGACGCCGCCGGCGAAATTATGCAGCGGTGAGATTATATTTGAAAATGAGAATTTATTGGAGCTCACCGAGAAGCAGATGAGGAAGATTCGTGGCGACAAAATCGCAATGATTTTCCAAGATCCGATGACTGCGTTGAATCCAATCGAGAAGGTAGGTTTCCAAATCGCCGAGGCCATCGGCTTGCATAATGAAGTGACGGGCATCGAGGCGGAAGAGAGAGCTTGCGACATGCTTGAGATGGTTGGCATTCCTGCCTACAGATACAAGGAATATCCGCTTAACTTCTCCGGTGGCATGAAGCAGCGCGTCGTTATCGCGATGGCGCTAGCGTGCAATCCTATGCTGCTGCTCGCGGACGAGCCGACTACGGCGCTTGATGTGACCATACAAGCGCAGGTCTTGGAAATGATGCAGTCACTGGTTGAAAAACTTGGGACTTCCGTCGTAATGATCACGCATGACCTTGGCGTCGTCGCAGATTGCTGCAATTCGGTAGCGGTCGTATATGCCGGAGAAATCGTGGAATATGGCACGGCAGACCATATCTTTAACCATGCTGCGCATCCATATACAATCGGATTGTTCAACTCTCTACCAAGGCTGAACACGAAGGAGAGGCGGTTGAAGCCCATCAAGGGGCTGATGCCCGATCCGACTAACCTACCGACAGGCTGCAAGTTCAGCGAGCGCTGCCCTGATGCATCAGACAAATGTACTGAAACTCCTCTTGGCAATATAGAGATTGCTCCGGGACATATTGTCAGATGCTCCTTAGCGGAGGTGAGTGCATAATGGCTGTGATGCTCGATGTTCAATCCTTAAAAAAATACTTTAAAAACCCGATGGGGACGCTCCATGCCGTCGATGATGTGAGCTTTACTCTCGAATATGGCAATACTTTGGGCGTGGTCGGGGAATCCGGTTGCGGAAAGACGACGCTCGGCAGAACAATTTTGCACCTTCTTGATATCACGGAAGGCAAGTTGTTTTTTGAAGGCAAAGACATTACGGCGCCGACAAAAAAGGAGCTGGCGGTGCTCCGCGAAGATATGCAGCTTATATTTCAAGACCCATATTCATCTCTGGACCCACGTAAGTCTGTGAGCGAGATTATCATGGAGCCTCTGGTTATACAAGGCAAGCTCTCGCGGGCAGACATTAGAACGGAAGTCGCGCAGCTTATGGATACCGTTGGTCTTGCGGAGCGCTTTGAGAACTCGTATCCGCATGAGCTGGATGGCGGGAGGAGGCAGAGGATCGGCATTGCGCGCGCGCTGGCGCTTAAACCGAAATTCATAGTTTGCGATGAACCGGTGTCAGCGCTCGATGTTTCCATCCAAGCGCAAATCATCAATCTGATGCTCGATTTGCAGGAAGAAATGAAACTTGCGTATATGTTCGTCACGCACGATCTATCGGTCGTCAAATACATTTCAAACGACATTATGGTGATGTATCTGGGGCAGGTTGCCGAAAAGGCGCCTTCCGACGAATTGTTTGAAAACCCAATCCATCCATATACAAAGGCCTTGCTTTCCGCGATACCCGAGCCTGATATCAACAATAAGAAAAAACGTATCATCATGCAGGGAGAGCTGTCGTCCCCAATCGATCCAAAACCGGGTTGCCGTTTTATGGTGCGTTGCCAATATGCGGCCGAAGAATGCAACGAAGCACAGATCATCGAAGAATGCTCCCCGGGACATTTTGTCTCGTGTTGCAGATATAAGCAAATCAACAATATGAATTAGGAGGAACTGAAATGAAGAAAGTAGGAAAAATCCTTGCGTTACTCCTCGTCTGCGTTATGATTGTGTCTATTGCGGCCTGTAACAAGACCGACAATAACAACAATAACAACGCGACAAACGCAGACGGAAGCAACAACAGTACAACGAGCAACGACAACAGCAACACGCAAAACTCAAACAGCAATAACGATAATAGCAGCAATAGCAACAGCAACAGCAGCAACACCAATCAGAATACCGACAATTCGCAGCAGAGCGGAGGCCGCGACACCTTGACTGTGGCGATTCCTGCGGATACAGGTTCGCTTGACCCTGCTGTTGCGATGTCGAATCTGACGCCTACGACTTGCGTCATGCAGGGTATGTGGGATCAGAAGTTCAATGGCGATCTCATATTCTTGCTTGCGACAGACATTGAGTATATCACGCCGGACCATTGGATCATTCCATTGAGAGAAGGGGTAAAATTCAACAACGGTAATGACTTTACCGCTTCGGATATCCTCTTTTCATTGAATATCTATAGGAATTCCGGGATCAACGCGACGAAGGCACAGGTCATCGATCTCGATAGAACTGTCGCGCTGGACGATTACACGATCGATTTATACTGGGATTACTGGCGCACAAACCAATGGGGCATTCTCAGCGACATGCTGGTTTATGACGAGGAATCATATGATCCGGAGATAGCCGGCTCCAGGCCAATCGGCACCGGGCCGTTCGTAGTCACGGAATACGTCGTCAACAGCCACATCAATCTGGAGAGGCGCGATGACTATTGGGGCGAGCAACCTGCGATGAAATATATTAACTTCAAGGTTATGTCCGAGACTTCGCAAGTGCTCAACGCTATCGAGACTAAGGAGCTTGATGTCGGGCTTTTGGCGAGGAGCGATGTTGAATATGCCAGCTCTTTGCCGGGCGTTTATACTGAAGCTCGCTATGAAGGAAACTGGACCACAATAGTCTTCAATATCTGGGAAGACTCTGTTTTCTATCATAACCCCGAAGCTCGCTACGCTGTCTGTTATGCTATCGACACGCAAGCCATCATCAATCTTGTCTACCTTGGACAGGCTTCCGTGATGCATAGTCCAATTACTACGACATGTCTGGACTATGAAGACCGGTTTAATGACCGCCACGATACATATGCAACAGGCTATGACGTTGCAAAGGCAAAACAGCTCGCGGACAGCAATGGCTTGACAGGAAAAGATCTGGTTATTATCACGAACGGCTTGGCCGATCAGGTAACCGTTGCAGAGCTGCTGCAGAATATGCTTAAGGACATCGGAGTCAGCTCCTCGATCAACAACTATGACATGGCCGGATATAACGCGGCGCGCGACGATCCACATGGCGGATGGGATATTGCGATCGCTTCGGCCATCAACCCCGGCAACAGGGTCGCCGGCACATTGGTCAACGGCATTCGTTTCTATCCAAATATGCAGCTTCCGGGATTGTTCACAGAGCTGGATCGGTTCTTGGAGCTTATGATGCCTGCATTCATGGAAGCGGACGACCAAGAGCGAAGCAATATTTACTATGAGCTGTTCGGGCTCTATGGTCAAGCATGCTTCAGTTTCGCCCTTTGCGATATTGAGAATACGTATGCATACGCCGATGATATTGATTATGACTCCGTTATCTATCGTTTGCACGGCTTGGTCCGTTACTGCGATGTGAAGTTCAAGTAATATTGGGAGGAAAGCTCATGCAATTAACAGATGAAGAAAAAAGGATGCTGCAAGGGGAAGAAGGGCTGGTTCGGCAAAAGTGCATGGAACAGCTTGTCGATCTTTGCGATGTCGCCGGCGCGGATAGATTGGTCGATCTGGATGGGACGGGCGATTTTACCCACGCAGCCATGATGTCGCAAGGTAGATACGGATTCCCGCTTGAAGAGCTGAAGGCGCTTGCTGATTCGGGCGCGAAGTTCAAAATTCCAACTTACTCCAATAAGGTGCCGCTGCCGCAGGTCCCGTTCCACGGTTGGGAAAAGTGCGGCATACCGCAGCACGAAGACCCGGAATACAACAAAAAGCTGCGCGAAGAGGAATATATGTCCGTTTATCGGCAGATGGGCCTGTTCACGTCGTGCACTTGCGCAAATTACCTGATTTCGAGCTTCTGGCCGACTGTTGGGCAGCATTGCTCGTGGACGGAGAGTTCTGCTGTGCCATATTGCAACGCGGTTCTTGGCGGCAGAACGAACCTTGATGGGTCATTCGCCTCATGTTTTCTCGGCAAAGCTCCATATTATGGCATGCATGTGACAGAGAACAGATATGCCACGATTGTTGTGAAGAGCGAACGTACTCTCCGGACGGAGATGGAATGGGATATATTCGGGTTTGCGGTCGGCGAATTGTCAAAGCTTGAAGTCCCCGCTCTTGTCGGAATGGCGGATGCGACCACATCAAAGACTGTCAAAATCAACGCCGCGCTCAATACCGGCGGTTCCATCCCGATGTATCATATCCCCGGGGTGACTCCGGAGGCACAAACATTAGAGCTTGCGTTAAACGGCAAACAACCGAAAGAAACGTATGTCATTGGAGAGAAGGAGCTGCGGGACGCATATGACAAAGTCAACTACCTGCCTTCTGAGGACATTGATTTTGTTTCTCTCGGCTGCCCGCATTACAACCTTGTCGATCTCATGCGCGTGGCCCATCTGTTGGAAGGAAAAAAATGCAAAGTCCGGTTGTGGATCATGACGACTCCCTGGATGTATGATCTGGCGAAATCTCAAGGATTCCTCAAGATTTTTGACGATGCAGGAGCCACGTTGCTGACAGGCACATGTCCGGCCGCAATGGGTATGCCTGACGGCATCAAGTCCGTCGCAATGGACTCCGTGAAACAGTCATACTACATTACCGGCAGGTATTCATCTCCGGAGGATCCGCTCCATGTTTGCTATGGCACGAAAGAGGACTGCGTCGAGGCTGCTATCACGGGCAAGTGGCGCGGGGAATGGAGGTAGGGAGCATGAAAGAGATACGGATCAACGGTAGGAAACAGTTCGGCGGGCAGGTAACTGCGGAAGCATTGGTGTCCAAAGGTCCGCTGGAAGGTTTCACAAACCAAAACCCCATGATGGGTTGGGTGACAGAACGCGAGCACCCGCTGTATAAGGTTCCATATAAGGACAAAGTGCTGGTGTATACTTACGCGCGTGGGTCAGGCGGATTTGCCGCATTTGGCTCCGGCCCGAACCTTCCCGCTGCTTTTGTCCACCATCAGTCCAATGCGCTGTCAAATTCGGCAGCGCTCAATGGACGCATTCCTTCCGTGACCGATCTGGAAATCGACCCCACTACGGTCATAGAAACAGGCGACAAGGTATTTGTCAACGGGGACGAAGGATATATCATTGTCTATAAAGACGAGTGACATATGCCGGGTTGTGAGGGCGTCGCCCTCACGTCAGTGAATGGTATGAGGGAGGGGCTGCGGCGAGGGGCGGCAGCCCCTCCCACATTATAGCAACAGCAGCCAAGATTGAGGGCAAGGTCCGGAATATGCAAAGAAAGAGGTATCGTATGGATTTTATTCATGAGAAAAAGGAAACCCCGGTATGCAACGAATATGATGTAATCGTTGTGGGGGGTGGCATCGCCGGCGTCGCCGCCGCATTGGCGGCATCCAGAAACGGCTCGAAGGTTCTGCTTGTTGAAAAGACGACGATGCTGGGAGGCTTGGCAACAGCCGGCCTAATAGTGATTTATTTGCCGATATGCGATGGAATGGGGCACAAGATACACAGCGGCATATGCGAGGAGTTGCTCTATGCATCGATAAAATATGGAAATGACAGCCTTCCCGAGCAGTGGAGGGGAGGCGCTTGGGCTGCAGACACTAAGGAGCGATATCAAACCGCGTTTAACGCGCCCGCCTTCATGATCGCGCTCGACGAGCTGGTGCGGGAGGCCAATGTCGACGTGTTGCTTGATACAGTTTTCTGCGATGTCGTAATGGAACAAGGCCGTTGTACGGCTGTAATAGTTGAGAACAAATCGGGAAGGCAGGCATATCGGTGCAAGGCCGTGGTCGATGCTTCCGGCGATGCCGATGTCATGTATCAAGCGGGGGCGCCATGCCATGAGCAGGACAACTTCTGCACGCTCTGGGCATATTGCCAATCTGATAATGAGGAATTGATTTTCAAGCTCGCCGGCCTCCCTCCGGATTTTGTAAAAATAATCGCCATTGGCAGCTTCTCGGGGGCCTATCTGCCTCCGAACACGCCGAAATATCGAGGGACTGACGTGCATCAGGTGACCGAGTTCATGATGAAAGGCCGCGAGGGAGCGCTTCGCAGACTGAAAGACGACCCCAGCCTGACATATATAACTTTCCCTAGCCAGGCACAGTACCGCACGACCCGCCGTATCAAAGGCGAACACACATTGCTTACAAAAGATGCGGGCAGGCATTTTGACGATAGCATTGGGACGACCGGCATATGGAACATACCCGGCCCTGTTTACGAGATTCCGTTCGGCACGCTTAAGGCCAAAGGGATAGAGAACATTTTTGCCGCGGGCAGGATCATATCTGCTGCAAACGGGAGCGGATGGGAAATCACGCGAGTCATCCCTGTATGTGCGTTGACGGGGCAAGCCGCAGGGACAGCTGCAGCGATTGCGGCAATCACGGGCGAAGCGCCGATAGGCGACGTGCAGAAGGCGCTGAAGAAAGACGGTCTTGTGCTGACAATGTCGGACATGCTGGTTGAGCAATCTGAAAAATGGCTCGAGAACTCATATAACCCGGATAGTCCGCTCGTTAAGGACCTGCCTGACGGAAAAGTGTGGAGCAGAGCCATAAGTTAAATATTAGGAGAGGAATGCCGAATTCATGAGATATGATAGAGTACCTTTTAAAGCAGAAGGGGCAGCGTATAAAACAGAAAAGATTCCGTTTTCCATGGCGGAATTTGACATCCCCATTCTGGACACGCCAATCACGCCGGCGGAAAACTACAAACTGTCGTGGAAACGTCTGATACCGGTTTGGGCGCCGATGGCGATGCTGGATTTTGATTCGCTTAGGATCAAAGGAAGATATGCGTCCAACCCTGTCTTTGGCAAAGAGCGGGTCGAGTATACGGACGACTGGGGCTGTGAGTGGGTCTATGTTCCTGAGGCAGGAGGCTCTATGCTCAAACCCGGAACGCAGTTAATAAAAGATATCACGCAATGGGAAAAGGTATTTAAGTTCCCGGATTGGAAGGACAACGATTTTGCGGGGCCGGCGGAGGATTTCTACAAAAACCGCAGAGACCCAAAAAAGGCTCTTTCGCTAAATATCGGAGAGGGCTGTTCGCAGATTCTTGTGTCTGTAATGGGCGGCTACGGAGAGGCCATGCTCGCAGTCGCGGAAGAGCCGGAAGCAGTCGTGGATTTCTATAATGCTTTTGTGGATAATCAAATCGAAAAATTCGACATATTGAGAGCATTGTATCCTGATGCTGATATCGTCGGGTTCAACGATGATTGGGGAAATGAGCGCAGCACGTTCTATTCGCCAAAAATGTTTGAGGAATTGCTCTTTGAGCCGACGAAGAGAATGATTGATCATATGAAAGCATGCGGCGATGTATGTTTTGAGCTGCATTCATGCGGTAAAATTGAGACTTTCGTGCCATTTATGATAGATATGGGCGCAGATATATTGCAGATTCAGCGCAGAGCGAACGATATGCCTTTGCTGAAGGAGAAATACGGCGACAAGATTGGATTCTGCTGCATGATTGAGGGGCTTGATATGGCTGGCACACCTGCTCCCGAAATCACAAAAGAAGAACGCTTGGAAAAACTGCGCGACACCATCGACATCTATGGGCGAAGTGGCGGCCTCTACCTCAGCTTCTTTGCGCCGGATTCTGAAACATTATGGGATATGATCCAGGAGGCTTATTGCTATTCCAGAGAAAAATATGACAACGAGCGTGCGGAAGTTTGAGAATGTTCAAGAGAAGAGCAGCGGTTCATACGAACCGCTGCTCCTCTCTTGGGGCGCGCCAGGCATGGGCGCGTTAAATTTTCTCGTCGTAGAACTCCGCAGAAGCGCCTTTGCTCAGGTTTGTGTCTTGGAAACGCTCTTTCCAGTTGCCCACGGGACAATATGACAAGCACCTGCCGCAATGCCACACATTCGTGTGGGACAGCCCGCTCGACGCTATCGGCCTTTTTTCAGAAGCTTCCGCGAATTGCGCGGGAGTTGGATCCACCTCGAGGAGCAAGTCTTCATCGCCGCCAAGCGCCTTTGTCATTGCGGTCGTTGCCCTCAAGCATTTTGGCCAGTTAACCAGCATATACTCATATTCCTTGTCGCCAATCTGTGAACTTGCGAGCCTTTCTTTGCTGAGCGCGCCTGTCGGGCAGACCCTTTCGCAAATGCCGCATTTGTCGCACAGCGGAGGCCCGTCATACATGGGATCGGGCTCAAGCTCGAGAGTCGTCAGGACAACGCCAAATCTGGCACGCGTACCATACTCCGGGGTGAGGATGATGCTGTGGAAGCCCATCTCGCCAAGGCCGGCGGCGACTGCGGCGTGGCGGATGCTGACAGCACCGCCGTTTTGCATTGGCCCCGTCGGGCATGGGGTGGCGATGCTGTTCGAGTTTGCCTCTATGTATTGGGCAATCGCATATACGACATACATCAACTCGAAATTTGGTAGCGTTGAATATCCGAATGTGCCATACATTCCCTTCAGGTCTCTGCGCCCATCTTCAAATGCGCGAAAATTCACCTGGATGATGCCGTCCAAAAGGCGCGCGCCGATGACGATCACTGATTTGCATCCGGGCAGGATGTCGCACGGGCCTTGCCCCTTTGGCGCTGTTTTGAGTCTCTCCACATTGCTGACGCCGCACAATGACATGCCGAGAGATTTTGCCAGATCCTTGATTTGCTCTTTTATAACGCTCATTTTTTCCCCTCCAATATTAGTCATAATACTTCGTGTCAGGCAGATCTTTCATATAAGAATTATACACGCTATTACAGGCGGTTGCAAGCAGAACGGCCATAATAATTCAAGCTCAGTGGAGACAATGTTACTATTCACGCCCGGTGAGGTGGACGTTTATTTTTCTTCCTTATTGCTCAAAGAGGCAGCGCTGCAAGCGTGGTCGTCAGCGTACCAATGCCGTCGATGGTCACATTTACGATGTCGCCAGGTTTCAGCCAGATGCGTTCTTCACGCTTCCTGCCTTGGATGACACCGGCGGGCGTGCCCGTGAATATAAGATCGCTCGGTGAGAGTGGGAAAAACTTTGATGCTGCACTGACGGCCTCGAAACAGGGAAAAATCATCTCGGTCGTGTTGCCGGACTGCACTGTCGAGCCATTGACTTCGCAGTATATGCCATGCGGTTCGCGTGGATCAAAGCTGTCGCGCGTGACAATGCAAGGACCTGTGGGGCCGGAACCGGGCAGCGCTTTTCCGGCGAGCCATTGGCTCGAGAGGAACTGCGCGTCACGTGCGCTCAGATCATTGCCGCAGGTGTAGCCGAATATGCACATTTCCGCCTCTTCTACTGAAACGTTGTAGGCAGATTTTCCGATGACGATGACGAGCTCGGCTTCGTAGTCATATCGGCTGAGCCATTGCGGGAGAGGCACAGTCGTGTCGTGCCCTACCAAGGCATCGTCAAACTTGCTGAAAAATATCGGATGCGCAGGTATGTCACCGCCCGTTTCCTCCGCATGGTCTTTGTAGTTCAAGCCTTCGCAGATTATTTTCTTTGGCTTTGTCACGGGAAGGTACTTGATGCTGCCGGGATCGAGTTTTTGGTAGGCGTCGCCCTCTGCTATTTCTTTTATTTGAGCGAGAATGCCGCTGCCGCCGTCAATGATCTCGTTCATTGTGGCGGGCAGCCCTGCGGCGGAGAGATCGACAATGCCGGTGCTGCTTTCCGCGCCCACGCATGGGCGGCCATCGACGGTCATGCTGTATAGCTTCATAGTATGCATCCTTTCTATGGTGTTTCTATTGTAATATAGGGCGTCATTACTTTCTATGAGATTACCCGGTTATTCAAACATTGTCATTTGTTGTGGCTTTGTTTCAAATTTGCGTATATATGCGAAAACATCGTCGGTGCGATAGAGGATATTCGACTAAATGCATACAAAGCTCACAAGTTTTACAAGGAGAAGTCGTATGGCGCACGGTGGATGCCTTTTTCTGTGATGATAGCAGTTATAAGGTTGGAGGCGGTGATATCAAATGCGGGGTTATAGCACTTGACATCTGCGGGCGCGACTGGTTTCTCAAAGTAAAGCTCTTTTATCTCATCCGGCGAGCGCAGTTCGATTTCAATATCAGCGCCGGTTGCGCAATCATGGTCGATCGTCGATGATGGGCAACAGACGTAGAAAGGGATGCCATAGTGTTTCGCCAGAATGGCGACCCCGCTCGTTCCTATTTTGTTGGCGATGTCGCCGTTTCGAGCGATGCGGTCGCAACCTACAAAGACAGCGTCTATCTTGCCATCGCTCATCACGGAGCTTGCCATATTGTCACATATCAATGTGCAGTCAATGCCTGCGCTGTTTAGCTCAAATGTTGTAAGCCGCGCGCCTTGCAGCAACGGCCGCGTCTCGCAGCAATATACATTTAATGATATGCCGCGTTCGCGGGCCAGAAGTATGGGGCCGAGTCCCGTGCCGTAGCGCGAAGTCGCAAGCGGTCCGGCATTGCAATATGTCATGATGCCAAACCCATCGCGAATGAGCGAGAGCCCATGTTCAGATATTGACAGGCACATAGCAATGTCTTCACGCTGGATCGAATCCGCCTCATTGCGCATTGCGTCGAGGATTGTCTTTTTGGATGAGCCTGCGAGACTCTCAACAAGCTTCTCGATGCGCCCGAGTTGCTTCGTTAGGTTGACCGCTGTTGGCCGTGCGGCGCCGAGATATGCGCTCTTTTGCTTGATTTCCAGGAGGAAGGACTGGTAGTCGTCGTTTTTGTGCTGTAAGGCAAGGATGTATAGCGCATATGCCGCGAATATGCCGATTGCCGGCGCTCCTCTTATTTTGAGCGATGCGATCGCTTCGTGCAGTTCTGCTGCGGTGTTGAGGCTGATGTGTTTCGTTTCATTCGGCAGCAGTGTCTGGTCAATGATGATTATTGATGTTTCGTCGTCGCTCAGTCGGATATTTTCAACTCTTTGCACGCTGACGTTGTCTAGCTTTTGCATTTAGCGCTCCTTTTGCATGGTGGCAAGGATAATAGTCTAACGAACGCAACAACAAGTCATGGGAACTCGCCAAGATGCGCCGTAATTCCCCATTTCGGACGCAGCGATATCAGCTCGTCGATCTGCATTTTGTCGAGTTTACGATCGAATCCAAGTATTTTTGAGTACATCGCGACGCTTGCAGTATATTCGATGCTTTCCATCCTGTAGAGCGCTTGCATCACGCTTTCGCCCCATGAAACCGCGCCATGATGTTCAAGCAGCGCGCCATGGTAGTCCAGGCAATATGCTGCTGCGCCCTCTGCAAGCGCATCGGACCCCGGCAGAGCGTATTCGGCGACAGGGATCACGCCCAGCAGCATCACAGTTTCTTGCAAATAAGGCATATCAAGAGGGATGCCCGCTGCTGCAAATGATGCCGCGATTGGGGGATGAGCGTGGCAAACCGCGGTTATTGCAAGCGACTTTCGATAGATTGCGAGATGCATCTTGATTTCTGATGATGGGTTCATGCTGCCAAGCATAACATTGCCGTTAAGGTCGAGCTTGATGAGCATGTCTTCGGACATGAATCCTTTTGAGATGCCGCTGGGGGTCGTGATGATCGCGTCATCGGAGATTTTTGCGCTGATGTTGCCGTCATTTCCGCTGATGTAGCCGCGCATGTACATTCTGCGTCCCGCTTCGACTATGTCGCGGCGAGCCTCGTCTTCACATGGGTATGCGGTCTTTGCCATTTAGTCCACTGCTTTCTGCTGTTTCTTCGTAATCTCGATATAGCCATCATCCGCATTAACAAAGACTATGTCGCCTGTTTCAATATATTTCAACGGATCATCCTCAAAATCAGTCATCATAGGCACATGGGCTTGGAGAGCGCATCCGACCGTGAGAGGGCTGCTTTTAGTATGCACGAATGCGGCCGGCTTCGCGCCGAACCCATATGCAAGGAAACCTCCTGAGCCTCTGGGCGAATAGAAGACCAAGACTTTGTCCGTATATGGGATTTTGAAAAGCGGGTGATTCCGCTCTGTCGTATAGCCTCTCATTGGCTTGACATTCGTAAAGCCTTGAAGATATTTTGGGGCCACCAGCGCTTCCGCTTCGACTTTTCCGGGGTATTCACAGCGGCCATGCAACCTGATTTTCTCCGGCATTGATGTCACCTCCATTCGCCGCGCCATTTGCCGCTGAGCGCGGCATCGACGCAGTCGTCCTGCGTGCCGTAGCACACTTGCAAATATCCGTCGTCGTCGGGGTAGCAGCCGGTTATATACTGCGCTTGCTTTGCTGTATCGACTGCAATGCTGCGCACGCCGCCTGGGACGGCGCCCATGGCTGCGAGGCACGCCCCGGACATCAGGTGCGCTCCTGCTTTTTCAAATATATCAAGATATCCAAGGTTTTTCGCGCTTTCATATAGCCATGGAGCGGTCATGATCCACATCGGTATCTTGCATTTTTTTCCATCCAGTTTATATGAGAGGCCAAGCAGATCGACGATATTCAGATGTGGGCATCCGACATACACCATGTCGACGTCGTCGGAAGTGTGATAATTCAAAGAATCATATGTGTTACGCAAGACTGCCTCATCGATCATTACCTGCTTTTTGAAAGGTTTCCCGCCTGTCGCATACTCGACCGTGGGCGCTTCCGGCGTTATGCCGGGGAGATGGTACATCCGGACGGCGCCGCCTGTCGCCACAGCGGAGTTGAATTTTTGATATTGGGTGGTCGTTGGACGCGAAGTTCCCATGACGACCGGCACTTCGACATCGGAGGCCTCGCCAACGGCGAATCCGTAAACGTCCCATTCGAGGTCGGTCTTTATGAGCCTGTCTGTTTCAATGAGAACCGTGCCAAGCCGATTTTCTGTGATGTGCATGTCGTAATAAGGCGCTTTTGCCAACAGGCAGGTAGCCAGCGAGCCGTCAAAATTCGTCCTTGCGCCGAGCGTGGCGTTGCAATAGGGCATTTGGCTGCTCTCAAACCATGAGCAATGCTGGCCGACGCTGGGCAAATATGACATTGTGAGGTAGTTAGCGCAGGAATGCGTTGTGATCAACCCCATCTTTCGCAGGACCGCGTATTCTTCTTCATGCATCGCCTTTTTGTGGAATTCCGGGTCGTCGTGCCGGAGCTTTGGGTTCATGTCGAAGCAGACGGTGCAGTGCTCCCATCCGTGGATCGGCGCTTGCTCGCCAAAGGGCGATTTGTCCGCAAATGTTGGGATTGCAAAGCGCCCGCCTTTGTCCGCGAAGTCTTTTATCTCTTCAAATGTGATGTTGTAGTGCTGGCTGAGGCTTATGCCGGGGGTGTGCATGTCGCCTGTCCCATCGAGGTCGACCAACCTATCAGCTCCTGATATTTTGCACATTTCGACAAGATATTGCATGCATTTTTGTTTGACGGTGCCTTCTTCACCTTGCAATATGCGCTTTTCGTCATCTGTGAGCGCGGGTTCTTTCCACATTTGTATTCCTCCTTATTTTATGTGAGGTTCAACATGCGCGAGGGGTTAAAATGGAGATGGGCTTCTATTTGGCTGCGGCTACCCGGAGACGATCAGCGTCTGGCCTGTGACGAAAAGATTCTCCTGGGCAAAGAACATTGCGACCCTTGCAATATCGATAGGCTCGCCAACCCTCCCCAGCGTTGAGGATCTTGCGACAGCTTCAAACTCTTCGGGCGGCGAAGGAGTCTTCATCGGCGTGTTGACCATGCCCGGCATGATGGCGTTGACGATTATGTTGTCCCTGCCGTATTTTTTCGCAAAAGCCATTGTTTGCGTATTCGCTGCTGCTTTCGACGATGTATAGGCAGGGCTGCTGTAAACGCCGCCNACTGCTGTCACGGATGTGATGTTGACTATACGCCCGAATTGGTTTANTCTCATGCTTGGTATGACAGCAAGGTTCATCAAGTAGTGGCCNAGCGCGTGGACTTTGAAGAATCTGAGGTATTCATCCGGTTCGAGGTTGTCGAAAAAGACTTCAANTGGAATCTCGCCATATTTGACGGGCGACTCGACGCCNGCATTGTTGATGAGGATGTCGACNTTGCCGTATTTTTCAAGCACTTTCCCGACTCCGAGATTGACGGCTTCTTTGTCGCTGACGTCAACAGACAGGGCAAGGGCGCTGTCTGCGTGTTTCAGGCACTCTTCCTTGACTCTTTCGATTGGCTCGGGTCTGCGGCCGAAGAGGGCGACGTTTGCGCCTCCTTTTGCCAGTTCGACAGCGCAGGCCTCTCCCATTCCCGTGCCCGCGCCGGTGACTATCGCCGTCCTGCCTTGGAAACCGTATTCAAGGTATTTGGCCATGTATGTTTGCCTCGCTTTCTTTTTTTTCATTATATCGCCCATGCTTATTATTGTCAATTTTTTGCACAGATGCCCCAGATGCCGAGCGCAAGGGCGTTAACAATCTCCACTCTTTTTTAACATTTTTTAAACTTCGCAGGAAATGCTTGACAAGTGTGGCGGACGGTGCTAAATTATGGTTAGCACTCGACAAGGGAGAGTGCTAACCGTAAAAACCGGACTGTGAGGTGGAAGTTCGCGTTGAATCTGACAGAACGCAAGAAGGAAATATTGCGAGTCATTGTCGAGCTGTATGTCCGCTCGGCAGAACCTGTCGGGTCTAAGGCTGTCGCAGCGGAGCTGGGTTCATCGATATCGTCCGCGACCATCAGAAACGAGATGGCGGAGCTGGAATCGCTGGGGTTATTAGAACAGCCTCACACTTCAGCAGGCAGGGTTCCTTCGTCGCAGGGCTACCGAGTGTATGTCGACGAGCTGATGCGCCGCCACGAACTGTCGAACACTGTCGCAAGAGAGATCAATGATGCTTTTAAGAGCAGGGCGGGCGGACAGTCGCATATTCTCGATGAGGCGGGCACCCTCACATCCAGGCTCACAACATACCCGGCATATGCGATGGCATCTTCGACCGGCATCGTCAGCATTGCCAGATTTGACTTTATATTCATAGATGCTTTCACATTTATAATAGTTACGTTGCTCAACAACGACACNGTCAAAAACAAGCTGATCCATCTGACTGCTCCGGTTGACCAANCTACTCTCATAAAACTTGGAACGGTTTTTAATGCGAGCTTCACGGGCATCCCGGANGAGCGGATTACGCCGACGCTCATCAAATCGACCGAGAGGGCTATCGGTGANACTGCGGGGATTGTCGCTGCTGTGGCAGGNTTTACGATTGAGCTGCTTTATGAATCGAAGGCCGTCGANGCCCATGTCGCGGGAGCTATGAACCTGCTCAGCCATCCTGAATATAAGGATGTTGACAAAGCGCAGCGTTTGATTCGCTATCTTTCCGACAACAAGGAGCTGGCGCGATTGCCATCGCCGGAGTCTGCGGGAGAGATCAAAATCACAATCGGTTCGGAGAACCTGGCAGAGGAGCTTAGGGATTCCAGCGTCATGGCTGTGCGTTATGATGCCGGCGGTGACATGCAGGGGCTTATCGGGGTGGTCGGCCCGACAAGGATGGACTATTCAAAGGTCGCGGCAAGGCTGTCATATATTGCGCAAGGCCTAAGCTGGCTGCTTTCAGGCAGCGATCTTACAAGGATTGCATCAGAGGCGAATATTAGCAACGCGGGAGATGATGATATTGACAAGGACGAATAAGCAGGAAGCGAATTCTGATGAAGCAAGGGAACCCGGCCTCGTTCGTGATGAGGCGGATGCCGGTGATGCGGATTCCGTCGCTGCTGCTGATGAAAAGCGGCCATCGAGAGGCACGCAGTCCGCTGCTTCAAAGGCTTCCTCAAAGAAGGAGAGCCGGAAGGACAAAGGTAATGCAGGTGATGCCGCGAAATCCACCGAAGACAGCGGTGACACTGCAGCCGGCGATGTAAGCGGTGGCGATGCAGCAGATGCAGAAGCTTCCGGCGCCGGCGATCGGGAAGATGATATGGCCGACCCCGCCAGCGCGCAGAAAGCGGAGATTGCAGCGGAGCGCGACAAATATTTGCGGCTAGCCGCAGAGTATGATAATTATCGCAAGCGCAGCGTCAAAGAGCGGGAAACGACATATAACGACGCCCGCGCCGATACGATCACTAAGCTGCTGCCTGTTTATGACAATCTTGAAAGGGCATTGAAGACAGAGTGCGCTGACGAGGCTTTTTATAAAGGCGTCGAAATGATAATGAACCAATTATCAGACATTATGGAAGGTTTGGGCATCGTGCCGATACCTGCCGTTGGTGAGGTTTTCGACCCAAACCGTCATAACGCTGTGATGGCAATCGAAAACCCGGATTTGGGCGAAAAGGTCGTCGCGGAGGAATATCAAAAGGGGTTCATGCTGGGAGACAGGGTCATACGTTTTTCGACTGTTGTGGTCGCAAATTGAGCAGGAACGCGCGGCGCCCGTGTTGTGGGGCGGAGTCTCATTCCGCTCGTAAGCGACCTGCCCAGATGGGTTGTGGGGCGGAGCCTCACGTAAGATTTTATGGTTATAGTTACATATAGGATATAGGAGGAATTTTATTATGGCGAAAATTATTGGAATCGATTTAGGAACAACGAACTCGTGCGTTGCGGTTATCGAGGGTGGAGAACCCGTGATCATCGCAAACGCTGAGGGCAGCCGCACCACTCCGTCGGTAGTCGCGTTTTCGGCGGATGGCGAGCGGATGACAGGGCATGTTGCAAAACGACAGGCGATTACAAACCCTGACCGTACTGTGTCATCTATTAAGCGCGAAATGGGTAGCTCATACAGGGTGTCGATTGACAACAAACAATACACACCGCAGGAGATTTCCGCGATGATCCTGCAAAAGCTCAAAACAGATGCCGAGAGTTATCTCGGCACGAAGGTGACAGAAGCTGTCATCACAGTCCCGGCATACTTCACCGACGCCCAGCGCCAAGCAACGAAGGACGCGGGGAAAATTGCAGGCCTCGATGTCAAGCGCATAATCAACGAACCGACAGCGGCTGCGTTGGCTTATGGGCTCGATAAGGAGCAGGACCAGAAGCTGATGGTCTATGACCTTGGCGGAGGCACATTCGACGTTTCGATTCTCGAGATCGGCGATGGGGTCATCGAAGTGCTGGCGACAGCAGGAAATAATCGGCTTGGCGGCGATGATTTTGACGAATGCATTATGAATTACCTGCTCGCGGAGTTTAAAAAGGACAACGGCGTTGATTTGGCAAGCGATAAAATCGCTATGCAGAGGCTGCGTGAGGCTGCCGAAAAAGCAAAGACAGACCTCAGCGGCGTCACGACCGCCCAGATCAACCTGCCATACATCACTGCGGACGCAACAGGGCCGAAGCACTTGGATTTCACACTTACGAGAGCGAAATTCAATGAGCTGACCGCGCATTTGGTCGAGAAGACGATGGGACCAGTGAATCAGGCGTTGACAGATTCGGGGCTTAATGCTTCGCAATTGTCAAAGGTTCTGCTTGTCGGAGGCTCAACGCGCATTCCTGCTGTGCAGGATGCTGTCAAGAGAATAACCGGAAAAGAGCCGTTCAAAGGCATCAACCCGGACGAGTGCGTCGCTGCAGGCGCTGCTATCCAAGGAGGCGTGCTGGGCGGGGACGTCGAAGGCATATTGCTGCTTGACGTTACTCCTTTGTCGCTGGGCATTGAGACGATGGGCGGTGTTTTTACAAAGCTCATTGAGCGAAACACGACGATTCCGACAAAAAAGAGCCAGATATTCTCGACTGCTGCGGACAACCAGACCTCAGTCGAAGTCAATGTTTTGCAAGGCGAGCGCGACATGGCGCAGTATAACAAGTCGCTCGGAAAGTTCCATCTGGATGGCATCGCTCCCGCACGGAGGGGCGTGCCGCAGATTGAGGTCACTTTTGATATTGACGCGAACGGTATCGTCAATGTTTCGGCGAAGGATCTTGGCACAAGCAGGGAGCAGCATATCACGATTACTGCATCAGCGAACCTGTCAAAAGATGATATCGAGAAAGCCATCAAGGAAGCGGAGCAGTATGCTGCTGAAGATGCGCAGCGCAGGGACGAGGCTGATACTCGCAACCATGCGGACCAAATGGTTTATCAGAGCGAGAAGACGCTTGATGATATGGGCGACAAGCTTGAGGCCGATGATAAGCAAAAAATCGAGGAGGCTATCGGCAAGGTGAAGACAGCGCTCTCGGGGACGGACACAGAGGCCATTAAGCAGGCCGTCGATGAACTCGAAAAGGCGTTTTATGCTGCGAGCGAGAAGCTCTATAGCCAGGTGACTCCGCCGGACGGCGGGGATCCGGGGAGCGGCGGCGCTCCGGGCGGCGATGGCGAGTTTTACGATGCTGATTATGAAGTGGTGGACGATGACGACCCCAACGCATAAAGCGGGTCGTCATCGGAGACGACGAACAACATAACTGCAATGAATACCAACGCGAAGCCCAGCGAAGCGGGTTCGCGTCTTCAATGCGGAGCGACGAAGCTATG
>JGI24702J35022_10000190_pt1 | contig 32930 bp, 35 predicted proteins | sample TergutTh196P4_FD_35022 | JGI IMG/M metagenome (IMG submission 35022) | reverse complement strand
CTTCCTGAACTGTAATAAGATTGCTTTTTGCGCTATGCATCATAGATGACATAACACAAAAAGCAATCAGATATACGAGCTTAATTTTTATCATCGGACAAACCATTTATTTAATCAACCATATCAACCATATACCAATTAATTTTATTCTCAAATGTATCACTATACCAGATTTTTTTACTCAACATTTTGATATAATCATTTTCTTTGAGTTTACCTTTTTCTGAAAAAAATAACCTTATTTGTGTTGATATTCTTGCTTCTTTGCAAATTGCTATTCCTTTGCAGTAGGGATAGTTTTCTTTACGAATATTTTCTAATTCTTCGTTTAAGAAAACGGACGAATCAGCATTAGGAATGTCATATATATACAAGGTGTCAGCATTAAACATCTTACGAACTTTTTTACCAACAATAATAGTGACATAATTCTGAAATTCAAAATCTGATGTGTCATCGGAAACACTGATTCTATTATATGTACCGAGCCCTGATTTTATTTCAGCTATAATTTGATTTAAAGGGTGAAAAAAGATATTAGTGCATGGATATGCAAGGAGGCATTCTTTGTCTTTCGATTGTAGGACAGGTCCAAAAAGAAAAGCAGTAGATCTTTGTGAATCATTTTTCGGCACCCAGATAGTATTGTATGTAAGGCATGAAAAATTTTTAAAATCCTTGCAGTTAATACCATAATTCTCCTCAAAATAATTCGTGAAAGCCGAAAAATTCTTTTCGTAAAATAATGATTCTTCTTGTGAAAAGAGTTCAAAACAGAATAGTATTAATCCTATCAATGTAAGTAGTTTGTTTTTCATATAATTCTTTAACTTTATAAATTGTTCGTCTTTTTTTACATTCGGCATTTCTTCTGCCAATTCGTCAACCGTTAATCGTTTTAATCTTAATATTTCCATTTTTTAGTAAATTTTAGATGTTCTACATAAATATTCTTATCACTTTCATTTTTCTACTCAATTTGTTGGTTCATGAATATTGATCCGGTGCAAAGGTATAGGTAAAATTCATAACTGATCCTCTATTTTTTCTCTTATTAGACTGCTGTTAGGGTTTTTTTTAATATCATTAATATTAGATATTGATATTCAGTAGAGTATCATTTTTGATTGATAGGGTAAGGTTAGGATTTTTTTTTGAAATTAATACTTTGAAAAAAATCCATCTATATAATTCCTGTATGTCTTTGATGCCTGCTTTACTTTTGATAATACCCTGTTTAGTGCTGACGGATTCTACTGTATACGGCAAGAGGTCGGCTATTGTTTTGCAAGGCACTTTAAAAAAAAGCAGCAGACACAACTTTATTTCGTTGTAATTAAGCAGATTATACCTCTCCTTGAGGCATGTTTCAATCTCTGGAGTTATAAAATGATGTATGATCGCCCAGTTGGTTTTGCGATTTTCAGCCAGGTATGAAAATTTATTTGGATTATTGTTCCTTTTTGTTCCTTCTTGCTGCATCTCATCGATAAATCGTTGTCGCTTGGATTCATACAAGATACTCATTAAAGATTTTGATAAATAATTTCTAATCCCATCAACCAACAAATCAATCAGTTCTTCGGCAACTATAAATTCTTTTTTCTCTACCATAATTATTTAATATTAAGTAAATTGCGATTTTACTAATGAGGCATAAACGCCGTTCTTCGCCATTAAATCTTCGTGCGTACTTACTTCGGCGATAAAGCCTTTGTTCAGTACTACAATCTGGTCGGCATGGCGTATCGTGCTGAGCCGATGGGCAATGATAACAGTCCTGCCAACGGAGGCGCCTTTCAACGCTTCGACTATCTTCTGCTCGTTGATCGTGTCCAAGGCTTCGTCTAAAAACAGATATTTCGGGTCGCAGTACAAAGCGTGGGCTATCAGCAATCGCTGCTTCTGTCCGCCGCTCAAACTGCGACCTGTCTCACCTAACATTGTGTCGAAGCCTTTAGGCATCTCGTTGATCTCGCCTTCTATCTGCGTTATGAGGGTTGAAACGCGCACGCGCATGCGCACGCGCACATTATTTATATGTTCATCATCTAATACGATGTCGTTCAACATCGTGTCGTTGAAATTCTTGCCGTCCTGCATGATGCCGCTGCACAGTTCACGCCAGCGACGCGGGTTGATGCTGCTCACTTTCATGCCGCCCATCTTTATCTCGCCGTAGCTTGGCTTGTAAAGACGGACTAATAGCTTTAACAGCGTCGACTTGCCACTGCCTCTACCACCTACAATGGCAGTAACCCTGTTTTCGGGGTTTTGCAGGAATATATGTTGTAACACCAACGGCGCATTGGAGGTGTACTGGAACATGACCTCCGGTAGCGAAAGACTTACATTCGTCTGCGCTTTTGCTTCTATTAGAAATACACCGCTTAGCGTTATTGCTAATATGATGTGGTATGTATAATTCGATACTTTCATTTTTTAAAAATATCCATACAATTTGCGACAAAGATAATGAATATTTTCAAAAAACAATATTTTATTCAAAAAAAATTTTATATTTACGAAAAAAGATTTTTATCAAAGAAAAATGTTCGATTATAGGGTATGGATGAAAGGAGACGTAACATGTTACGTCTCTACCTTTAGAGGGTATAAAATTTCATACTGTTAATTATTTAGAAACCGTCATTTCGGAAACCGTCATTTCGGAAACGACGGTTTCGATGGTGCAAATGTATGTGATAATTTAATAATAGACAATAGTTGAAATCAAAAAAAAATTTTTTTTGTTGTCCGATGATGACCTTATATAAAAAAACTTTACCTTTGCGCTGTATAAAATAAACGAAACATACAATCATTTACCCTCATGGCAAAACATTTACACATCCCCGAAACCGCGGATAGAGAAGAAAAATACATAGCGCTCATCCCCCAGATCGAGGCTTTGATAGGAGCGGAAAAAGACTTTATCGCGAACCTTGCCAATACGGCCGCTGCTCTGCACCAGACTTTCGGTTTTTTCTGGGTTGGCTTTTATTTGGTAAAAGACAACGAACTCGTCCTCGCCCCTTTTCAAGGGCCGATAGCATGCACACGGATTAAACGGGGTAAAGGCGTCTGTGGCGCGGCATGGGAAACAGCTGCAACCATCATTGTTCCTGATGTCGTGCAATTCCCCGGACATATCGCATGTAATGCGGAATCCAAATCCGAAATAGTCGTACCGCTTATCTCACAGGGAACTGTCGTCGGCGTATTGGATATTGACAGTAACCGTCTTCGTGATTTTAGCGAAATCGACAGAAAGTATTTGGAACGTATATGTCAGTTTTTTTCCGGATGTAGTTAATGCGTTCTAAAACTTTAAAAAAGAGGCAGCTCTGACTCCGCACAATGGACAGCCGGTCAGTCCCTCGATGGTATTAAACAGATTGCCGCATTTCGGACAGGTATACCATTCCTGCGCCACTGTTTCGTCGCTGCCGGTTGATTTCAGGATGTTCAGCGCTTGTGTATACAGATTCGCATGAACGGCTTCGGCGTCATTAGCCCATGTGAAAGATGTAATGGCTTCGTCACATTTCTCTTCTTCGGCAGAGGCTAAAAATCCCGGATACATTTCGGTATACTCGTAGGTCTCACCCTCAATGGCGGCTTGAAGGTTAGCAGCCGTATCGGATACTTTGGGCGTTCCTACGGAGGGAGCATACGCTTCTTCGCCTAACTTTACCAATACAGCGTTATGATTCTTCACATGAATAGTCTCCGCAGCTGAGGCGGCGGCAAACATATTAGCAATGTTAACAAATCCCTCTTGTGCCGCTTTTGCCGAAAACGCCAGATAGGTACCGCTGGCATTGGATTCACCTGTGATAGCGGCTTTCAGGTTGTCAATTGTTTTCTGGGGCTTCCCGCCCGAACAAGATACCGTTACTACGGCAACCGCAATCAATAATGCGGCAAAATAAACAAGTCTTTTCATTTTTTCTGTCATTTAAAAAATTTACAATCCAATCATATAAGTGTATACTAAATTACCTCCCATATATCCGGTAGCGCCTACTAATAAGGCTGACAGCGTATAAAACGCCAGTCCTGTCATGAGAAAAAATCTCCGCTTCGTTTTTCCGTAGCGATCAAGCAGGTAAAATAGCGACGCTATCAACATCACGACTGTTGACAGCATGGCAAGTAACATATGTAGATTTCTCACCTCTAATGGTTTCCCTGAAAAAGAGGTCGTAAAAAGAAATCCACTCAATAGTGTAATAACGGCAGAAGCTGTAGCCAGATAAAGCAATACTTCGCCGCAGGGCAATTTTGTCACAGGTTTTTTTATCAAAAAACGGACAATCTCGAATAATGCTCCTACCATCGTCAATGCGATGGGAAAGTGAACAAGCATAGGGTGAAAGTGACTGGTATTAAACATAATTATTAATATTGATTATAATTCATTTTTGTAATCGACTACAAAAATACAAAAAAAACAATATCACAAACAAAAAAAACGATTTTTTTTCAAATAAATCGCTACTTAATGATGTATTACTCGTTTATTTATTCTACTTTTGCAGCAAAATATCCGCAAAAAAAAAGTATTGAAACGGGTTTTATTGTATATAGTCTTTCTTTTCGGCGTAGGATGTAAGGTAACGCAACCACCCGGAAACAGAACCGAACAGCAACCGGAGGTATCCATAGGGGTGAAACCGGGAGGGGAAACGTTTGTTGTGTCCGAAAAGATACAGGCGGATGAAGCGGGGAAGGAGGCGTTTGTTATAGCGGATAGTATACAATCGGAAGAGGTTGACGGCGATTTCCCTTTAGATAGCTTGAGTAATATGCAGATAGACCCGATAACAGGCGAGATTATACCGGCCTACAACCTTGACTTGCTTTCGGATAGTTTGTTGCTCCTTAATGATAGTTTACTTTTGACGACAGATACGGTGCCAAAGAAAAAGGGCACATTAGAGGCTACCGTAGAATATGCTTCCAAAGATTCGATTATATGGACTGCCGATAACATGGCATTTCTTTTTGGTGAAGGCAATGTGAAATATCAAAGCATTGAACTGAAATCCGAGTTCATTCAAATGGACATGGACAGTAGCACCCTTTTTGCCACACATGGCGTCGATTCATTGGGGAAAGAATTTGGTCGTCCCGAATTTAAGGACGGCGACCAAATGCTTGAAGGAAGAGAAATGCATTATAATTTTAAGACCACTAAAGCAACGGCAAAAAATGTAGTCACACAACAAGGTGATGGGTATGTAATTGCCGATATCGCAAAAAAAATGCCTAATGACGTTTTAAATATGGAAGGGGGTAGGTACACATCATGCGACTTAACCGAACATCCTCACTTCTATCTCAAGATGTTAAAGGCAAAAGTGCGTCCGGGGAAGGATATCGTTTCAGGGCCGGTCTGGCTTGTCATTGAGGATGTCCCCCTGTTCCCTATCGTTTTGCCGTTTGCCTTTTTCCCTTTCACCGACACCTATTCGTCGGGTATCATCATGCCGACGTATGGCGACGAGATGAACCGAGGCTTTTACCTGCGTAACGGAGGCTATTACTTGGCGCTAAGCGATTATTATGACCTCGCTGTAACCGGCGAAGTATATACAAAAGGCTCATGGGGAATAACAGGGCAAACCTCTTATAGAAAACGTTACAAATATTCGGGTAGCATTTCCGCATCGTATCTTACGACTGTCACCGGTGACAAAGGGTTGGATGATTATTCCAAGCAAAAAGATTTTAGCATTAAAATATCCCATTCACAAGACCCTAAAGCCAATCCCTTTCAGACTATTTCGGCCAGTGTAGACTATTCAACAAGCAGTTATGACCGCAGGCAGTTGAACTCACTGTATACGCCTGCCGCCACACAAAACAATAAAGGTTCGAGCATCAGCTATTCGAGAAAATTCCCGAACAGCCCCTTTAACCTTTCCGCCGCCTTAAATATCAATCAGCGTTCACAAGATTCGACTGTTAATGTTACCCTGCCCGATATGACGATCACCATGTCGCGTATCTATCCGTTAAAACGTAAAAATGCCATCGGTAAAGACCGCTGGTACGAAAAGATATCCGTCAACTACAATGCCCAATTACGTAACTCCATTTCTACAAAAGAGAACCTTCTGTTTAGTTCGAATTTAATCAAAGACTGGAAAAACGGTATTCAGCATCGGAGCGACATCAATGCGACTTACAGTTTTTTCGATGTTATCAATCTTTCACCCAACTTCAGTTATACGGAACGGTGGTATTCTTATCGGATAGAACGGGCATACGATCCGGAAATAAAACGAATAGCGCCTTCAGACACGATTTACGGATTCAACCGCGTATATAATTACAGCGGCTCTGTCTCGGCTTCTACCACCCTTTATGGAATGTATATTCCTTGGAAACCATTTCAAAAATATGTAAAAGCTATACGACATCGTGTGGACCCATCTATCTCATTCAGCGCTACACCTGACTTTGGCGACCGTAAATACGGATTTTATAATACCTACACGTTTGTTAACGGCGCTAACATGCTCCCGGGCACGCCCGACTCGCTCTCTGAAACTTACTCCCCCTTTGCCGGACAGTTATTCGGCGTTCCCGGACAAGGGAAAAGCGGCAGTATCTCTTTCTCGTTGGACAATAATATAGAAGCTAAAATAGCAGACAAGAATGAACCTTCGGGCGAACGAAAGATAAGTCTCATTGACAAGCTGTCCGGTAGCCTTAGCTATAACCTTGCAGCCGATTCGTTCAACTGGAGTAATCTCAATACGAATATACGCCTGAAACTGTCAAAGAGTTATACGCTCAACCTGAATGCAACTTTTGATACCTATCTTTATGAATATAATGAAACTTCAGGACGCCTCTACAGGATAAATAAAACACGCTTTGCGGGAGGAAAAGGAATCGGACGAATAGGGCGTTTGCAGTCGACCGGTACAAGTTATTCCTATACATTCAATAATGATACTTTTAAGAAATGGTTCGGAGGGGGAGATGGCGACAAAAGTAACAGAAACAAAAATGCAACGATGGATGACGATAGCAGGTATGAAGACGAATATGACCCGGACAACCCGAATGACCTGGATATGAGGACAGACTTAAATAACGACCCACGAGGTCGCAGGTCAGGCAGGGAAAAACAAACAACAGGCGATTACGACGATGACGGGTATTACAACGCTACTATTCCATGGAGTTTTTCGGTCAATTATAACCTTTCCGTAGGGTATGACCAACAAAAAATTGACACGTTAAAAAAGGAATATTCCTATCAATTTACACATGCCCTCAGTTTCAATGGCAATATACAACCAACCAAAAACTGGCGCATCACCTTCAATGCTACCTATGACTTTAAAAATAAAAATATTCCGTATGCTACCTTCAGTATTTCGCGTTCCATGCACTGCTGGAATATGTCGGCGCAAGTGATACCCATGGGGCCGATGAAATCTTATTCGTTCTCCATCGCTGCCAACGCATCCATGCTGAAAGACTTGAAATATGACCAACGAAGTTCTCCCTATAACAATCAATCATGGTACTGATTCCTAATTGATAATTGCTTTATGAAGTAAAGCAATTATCAATTAGGAATAATGAACAATGAACAATGAACTTTATAACTATCAAACTATATACTATATAACTAACTATCAAACTATATAACTATGAACCATGAACTATGCTGTATTGGGCACATTACTTTAGATAAGGTAACGACGCCGCAAAAAACGGTCTTTATGCCGGGTGGAACCTCTTTTTATGTTTCACATGCGGTTAAGAATTTTGACGATTTAGACTATGCCTTAGTTACGGCTGTCGGCCAAACCGAAAGGAATACGACTATCGAAATGGAAGCGAATGGAATGAATATCACCGTATTACCCAGCGCTCAATCCGTTTTTTTTGAAAATATATATGGCGAAAATGTCGACGAACGCAAACAACGTGTATGGGCTAAAGCCGACCCTTTCACTGTTGAGCAACTTCAGGATACGAAAGCGAAGATATTTCACTTGGGAGCGCTGTTAGCCGACGATTTCTCATTGGATGTCGTAAAATATTTAGCTTCTAAAGGATTGGTCTCCGTCGATTCACAGGGATACCTTCGGGAAGTACGCGATACTCATGTCTATGCCGTTGACTGGCCGGACAAAGTCGAAGCGCTTCGTTATATCCATTTCCTGAAAGCCAACGAACATGAAATGGAGGCGCTGACAGGCTATAAAGACCCTGCCGCCGCCGCCCGGCAATTACATAGATGGGGCGTCAAAGAGGTGTTGCTCACCTTCGGAAGCAGGGGCTCGCTTATTTTTAACGGCGACCGTTTGTGCCATATTCCCGCTTATGTCCCGCGACAAACAGTCGACTCGACAGGATGCGGCGATACCTATGTGGCCGGCTATCTCTATAAAAGATGCAAAGGAGCATCTATCGAGGAAGCCGGATACTTTGCAGCTGCCCTTGCCACACTCAAACTCGAAAACTATGGCCCCGTCAATGCATGTATCGATGATGTGTTGCGTGTCCTTACCTCCTATTCCCAAACGCAAAGCATAGTTTATAACATGTAATTTATTATCTTTGCTGCAAATTAATGCACAAATATTTTCAAAGGATGAATAAACTTTTACTTTTATTTCTCTTTTTTGGGAGTTTATCACGAGTCGATGATGGCAAGAACTTGTTCGAAGAACCGGATGATGTCTCTGTCAAGACCGCTACGAACACGTTATATGGCTCTGATTACAGGGAGAAATATAGAAATTTATATTTCTTTAACGATAAAAATGACGATGTTGTTTATACCGTCAATTATCTGACAGACATTTTCGGTGTGCGCAATCAGGTAACGAACCCCGATTATGGTATTGTAATTAACGGGAGTAGAGTACCGTATGCTATCTATTCAAACGTGTTTGGTAACGAACCGACCTGGTTCGAATGGAACGTTAATAAACTGATATGGATGGGGACAACGGTCGGGCAAAGATTCCACGACATGGCAAAAAATCAGATACGCAACTTCCCGCAAGGGCCCGACGGTTATATGTGGTCGTGGGGCGACAAGGCTTATTGGCAAGTCAATCTTCAAGGTGGCGTCAATAATTACGAAACGGCAGCGGTGTCATACCACTATGACGGCTCCTTTCGTTACATTTCGGCAGTGTACAGGATTGTTGCCTGGGAAAACTCAACTGAATTTTTGGATGCAGTCGATAATCACTCAAAACGTGATGACAGCCCTATTGACGGTTATATAGATGATTCGACAGGCAAAACCGTTTGGCAAAAGACGGTTAAATGCTTTGAGTTCATCATGGAAAAACTAAACGGTAGAAACGGTATCATCAAACTTCCATCCGAAACAGACGCTCCCGTTAACACGCCGGTCGCAGCGGTTAGGCTTTACAACTCGACAGGCGCACTCGGCAGTAATTCGGCAAATTATTGGGATAACTTTTGCTATGGCGGTTATGATGCTTACGAAAATGCACTTTTTTATAACTGCCTCTTAGCGATGGCAGGGTTATACGATCTGAAAGGCGAACCGGCCATGTCGAAGGAACTCAGAGACCTTGCAGATACTGTAAAAGTAAACTACGACCGCTATTTCTGGAGCGAGACGACCCGACGTTATATTAATGCCGTCAACACACTGAACGGGGGCAAGCACGATTATGGCTTAACATTTCAAAACACCGAAGCGCTTGTATACGGCCTTGGGGATGAGGGTAAAGCTGAAAGCATTTTTTCATGGTTAGACGGAACACGCACAGTAAGTGGTGATAAGTCACAGGGCGCCGATATATACTACTATGTGCTCGCTCCCCGCACGAACACCGTAGAACTTGAAAAGATAGTTGACGGTCGGGGCGAAGGTCGTAAAACGTGGTGGCACGGGCCGACGAGTATAAACGTGTTAGACAACGGTAACGCTTCATGGAATAAACACCAGACTAATGGCGGCATGATTTTTTTTACCGAATATTATGACCTTATGGCGCGTTTAAAATACAAGGGCGCAGCCGACGCTTACAACCGATTGTCGAAAATCGCAGACTTTTATGCCGAGACAAAATTTAACGAACAAAATACAAGGGTTAAAAATAGCTGGCAAATAGGTTTTTTGTACGAATTTCCGGAAGGAGGCCTCGTTCCAATTGCATACCTGCATGGCTTTTTAGGTATAAACGCCACACATAGAGGACTTGAGATTTCCCCCCATCTCCCTCCTGCATACGATTACGCAGGCGTGAACATGCTCCGGTACGGTAGTAACACCTACCGTGTAACGGTATATAAAGACGGAAAACTTGAAATAGAAACAATTTCAGATCCCGATTGCCAAAGTATTATTAATTTCCCATCCCTTATTTATAGCGACGGTACCGCACAAACCAAGTTCGCGTATGAGGTTGTTGACACAAACGGCATTTTGTGCGCAAACGGGGAAGTGATAAAAAACGAGGCAGGAGAATTACATTTCTCAATTCCTTCGGATATAGGGATCGGAAGTGGCAAGTTGTTAATCAGGCCGCAATCATAATTGTATATGCCACAGAAAAAATGAAGATTAAAAGTTATGTGATTTTATTGTTATTTTTTCAAATTTTGTCTTTACCTTTAAGAGGACAGATTCGGAGTTTAAGGGTTTTTACAACGGGATATCAAGGCTCAGGGATTCCAATTCAGCATATCGTACTCAAAGAATTTGGAATGCATAAAACCTTTTATAATCAGTGGGAGACAGGGTAAGAACTATCTCAGATATGTACAAAAAAGATAAGGTAAAATACCGACTTTTTTAGGTGGGATGATTACGTGCACGGCGGAGTTGTATTGATAGCGCGTAGATGAGAATGACGATAAAAGCGATAAGGGGGATAAAGAAAGAGAATGTCATATTATGGTGATCGGCAGCTATCCCCATCAAAACAGTACCGACAGCTCCACCGATAGGCGTCATCATCAGTACGGCGGATGCTTTCTGGGTTAGATTACCTAATCCTCTGATCGATAGCGCAAAGATAGTAGGGAACATGATAGATTCAAAGACAAATATCAATATGGAAGCAACAAATGAGACAATATGAATATTCCATACAACAAGCCCTGTCATTGCCACTGTGCCTATCGCACAACATAACATAACTTTTTCAGCCCGGATAAAGCGCATGATCCAACTGCCGGCAAAGCGACCGCACATAAACAAAAATAACCCGACAGAAAGGACGATTGAAGCAATAAAATGAGCATTGAGCGTCGTATCAAAAGTTTTTTCGATAAATGTGCTGATCCGGGAAGCCATGTTATTCTCGGTTGCGTAGTTAATATAAAAAGAAGCAATGGCAATTTCGGCCACTTCATAACAAAACAAGGCAAACAATCCGAATAAAAACATCGGACGCCCCATTAACCCGCGTGATGAAGCCGCTTCCGCTGAAGCAGGCGAAACAATTTTGTTTTCGATCACAAATTCCGGTAACTTGACACGCGAAAACAGGATAGCAATCAGTAAGACAACCACGCCGATACCCAGATAAAGCAACGAAATATTCGGTTGTTCGACCGAAAAACAATAAGCGCCGCCCAGCAAGGCGCCGAAAATACATCCCATTCCGTTGAACGATTGGGCGCGGTTGATACGGCTTGCCGCTGTTTCAGGCTCGCCTAATAACGTGACATACGGATTGGCTGCTACTTCGAGACAAGCCAATCCGCAACCGATCACAAATAGTAAAAACAGGTAGAACCAGAAAATATATCCGCCGAAAAATCGACTTAACACAAACGACAATGCCGCCCCTCCAAACAGAATAAGACCGGTTACAACGCCACGACGCGTGCCATGCTTGCGAATAAGGATGCCAGCCGGAACAGCCATCAGGAAATAAGCCATGAAGGTAACAAACTGAATCAACGACGCCTGCGTCTTGTTTATCTGAAAAGTTTGCTGGAAAAATGGGTTCAATACATCTAATAACGCACGGGCGAATCCCCAGAGAAAGAAGAAAAAAGTAATCAAAACGAAAGGCAACCAATAGCCTTTTCCTACTAACGAATGCTTGATGTTCTTCATAGATTTTGCATATTAAAGGGACAAAGAAACTACTTTTTTTGATAAAATCAAAGAAAATATGTATTTTTGCCGACTTTAAACAATATATACCAGCATGAAATATGCAATTATAGCAGCAGGAGAGGGTTCAAGGTTGGCTAACGAAGGGGTCGTTACCCCAAAACCTTTGGTTTGTCTGAACGGCGAACCGATGCTTGATCGGCTTATCCGTCTGTTTGCAACAAATAATGCTTCATCGGTAAGTATCATTATTAATGAAGAGATGAACGAAGTATACGAGCATGTGAATAAGACAAAATATCCTGTTCCGCTTTATGTCACACGCAAAAGTACACCCAGTTCGATGCATAGTTTCTATGAATTGTCGCATACGCTTGGTGATGAACGGTTTTGCCTGACAACGGTCGATACGGTTTTTCGGGAAGATGAATTTTCGGCCTTCATTGACGCCTCCAGTCATTGTAGTGCAGATGGTCTTTTTGCCGTATCCGCTTATATTGATGATGAGAAACCGCTTTATGTAGAAACTGATGAAAAGATGACCATACAGGGATTCCACGATGAAAACGTCTCGGATGCACGTTATGTTTCCGGAGGCGTCTATTGTCTGAACAGCAGTAGTATCGCGGTACTGAAAGAGGCCATTGAAGCAGGCATGTCCAAAATGCGCAATTATCAGCGGCAACTTTTGAGAAATGGCTTTAAATTAAGGGCTTGGCCATTTTCTAAAATCATTGATGTAGACCATCCGGACGATATCCGTAAAGCGGAACGTTTTCTGAAAGAGGTTGAAATAATTAGGAAACCTTAGTGTGAATAATTAAACAATGGTCGCTTTTCGAAGCGAAACAATTAGAAATATTTGTATCTTTATGACAAAACCAACAATTACAGGCATCCGGCGGTCTTCTATCTTTTCGCCGAACCATATCGGCAATGACGCTGCCATATTCAACTGCGTAGCTGGTTATATTAAGGAGCAAGGCTATCCGGTAGCGATTTATGACGAGCAGGAATTGCTGTCGTTATCCGAAAATCCGCGATGTGTTTTTACGATGATGCGTGAACCGGAAGCCATAAAACGCGTACAACAATGGGAGCGAGAAGGATGCCGATGTATTAACCCGGCTTCAGGAATTGAAAACTGCGGTCGTGAAAGCATGACAAGGTTACTGTTAGCGCAAAACATCCCCTATCCGGACAGTGTGATCGTTCATACAAACGAACAGGTAAAACCTTTATTGGAGCAACGTGGTTTCACCTCTTGCTGGATAAAACGTAGCGACTATCATGCGCTTCATCGTGAAGACGTTACATATGCTCGAAATCCTGAAGAAGTGCAGTACTTATTATCGGAGTATGCCCTGCGCGGAATCGATAAGGTGGTGATTAATGCGCATTTGGAAGGCGACCTGATCAAATTTTATGGGGTAGAAGGTTCGTTGTTTTTTTATTGGTTCTACCCCTATGAAAAAAGACACAGCAAGTTTGGATGGGAAAAAATTAATGGTAAAGCAAAAGAAATCCCATTTGAGTATGATACCTTGCGTACGATATGTCATCGGTCGGCCGAGGCGCTGAATCTGATCATATACGGTGGTGACTGCATCGTTTCACCCGATGGTACGATCCATATCATCGACTTCAATGACTGGCCGTCGTTTGCTCCCTGCCGTGAAGATGCTATCCCATATATCGGGGAGACAATCATAAATGAATTAAGAATTAAGAATTAAGAATTAAGAATTTTATTTTTCTATTCCCGAAGAGGAATAATTATATATTACGTTCTTATATGACATTACAGGATACGCTTAAATCAAAGGATACCGAAGAGTGGATCGACCTCGTCTTCTATCGTCCGATAGGTTATTGTTGGGCATTGTTATTCAAAAAAATAAATGTGACGCCTAACACTGTTTCCATTTTATCCATATTTATGGGTATATTGGCAGGGGTATTGTTTTACTATTCTGATTTATGGTTGAATGTTGCAGGTATGATACTTCTTGTATGGGCTAATTCGTACGACAGCGCCGATGGGCAACTGGCGCGGATGACCGGTAACTATTCACGTTTAGGTCGACTATTAGACGGTTTGGCGAGTTCAATCTGGTTTGTAGCTATCTATGTTGCTATCTGTTGGAGGTTGATGCCTGTATGGGGCTTTTATATCTGGCCGTTGGCTGTGGTCTCCGGTTATTTTCACAGCAAACAGGCGGCTATGGCCGATTATTTACGAAACTTTCATCTGTTATTTGTCAAAGAAAAACATAGAAGCGAGTTAGACGATTCTGCTGAACTCGAAAAGCTATTTCAACTTCTCACCTGGAAAAAGAACTTCATCGAAAAATTATTTATAGTATTCTATGTCTCCTATACAAAAGAGCAGGAGCGTTGGACACCCCGATTGCAGGCTTTCCGGAAAACGCTGGCTGAGCAATCCTTGAAAGACGCCATACATCCGGACAATTCCACTGCCGCCTCAACCGAAGCTGTACCGTTGACCGATTCCACAGCCGCCTCAACCGAAGCAGTGCGTATGGACGAATTAAGGGAGGCTTTTCGGAAAGCAAGCAGGCCGATGATGAAATATACGAATATCCTGTCATTCAATACACGTGCGATAGCGCTGTTTATTAGTCTTTTTGTCGGCTTCCCTTGGGCTTATTTCCTTTTTGAACTGACAGTGATGAATATGTTGTTAATCTATATGTTATATAAATATGAAGCTATCTGTGAAAAGTTTACTTTTCGATTACGGGGGAACGATTGACACCAACGGCGTTCACTGGGGCGAAGCGCTATGGGATATCTATTGCCTGTACGATAATGGATTATCCCGTGATATATTCAGCGATGTTTATGTGAAAATCGAACAAAAACTGGGTAGCCAATCGCTGATACTTCCGAATCATACTTTCAGGGAAACGCTCGAAATAAAAGTAAGACTTCAACTTGAAGAACTAAGGGTTTTACGCAATCAAGTAACGACGATAAAAAGCGGACTACAAAAACAGACGAACCTGAATTTACTCAAGCAGGTGACGGAAACCTGTTATGAGAATACGCACCGCTGCATACGAAGCGCCTCGGAGGTGTTAGACCAACTGAAGGAATGTTATCCGATGTATCTTGTGTCAAACTTTTACGGCAATCTGCGGGAAGTTCTACATGAGTTTAATTTGACACATTACTTTCAAGCGGTTATCGAATCGGCTGAAGTAGGCTTCCGAAAACCCGATCCGGAAATATTCCGGCTTGCAATCGAAAAGACCGGTTGCAAGCCGGAAGAAATTGTCATTATTGGCGATTCATACAAAAATGACATACAGCCGGCAAACCAACTCGGATGCCGGTCGATTTGGCTGAAAGTCAAAGGATGGAATAATGAAGCCGAACCTGTCGAACACCCCCTTACCATTGATGATTTTTCTAAATTGAGAACTATATTATTATGAATCAGTAAAATAATTATATTATGAATCGATTGTTTCTTTTTTCATTTATTTATGCGGGATGTATATTTGTATTTCCCCAATGTACCGGTCCGGCTGTCATGGCTACCAGTGGTAATCCCATTTTTGAGGGTTGGTATGCCGACCCCGAGGGAATCATCTACGACGACACTTATTGGATTTATCCGACTTGGAGCGATCGATATGAAAATCAGGTCTTCTTTGATTGCTTCTCCTCTAAAGACCTGATAACATGGAAAAGACATCCTATCATTTTAGATACGACGGAAGTTAAATGGGCGAAAAAAGCGATGTGGGCGCCGTCTGTGATCCGTAAAGACAACAAATATTTTTTCTTCTTTGCGGCAAACGATGTCCATGAAGGCGAGATTGGCGGCATAGGCGTAGCTGTCAGCGATAATCCGGAAGGGCCTTATAAAGATGCACTTGGCAAACCACTTATCAATGAGATCGTTAATGGCGCCCAGCCAATCGACCAATTTGTGTTTCGCGACGATGATGGAACGCATTACATGTATTACGGAGGATGGAGGCATTGCAATGTAGTACGTTTGAATGATGACCTGACAGGCCTTGTTCCATTTGATGACGGTACTATTTACAGGGAAGTAACGCCCGAAAATTATGTGGAAGGCCCGTTTATGTTTCGGAAAAACGAGCGTTACTATTTCATGTGGAGCGAAGGCGGGTGGGGAAGCCCCAATTATTGTGTCGCATATGCTATTGCCGATTCACCGTTCGGACCTTTCAACCGGATAGGCAAAATCTTGCAACAAGACCCTGAAGTAGCTACAAGCGCCGGACACCACTCTATCATGCATCCGGAAGGCAGTGATGATTATTACATCGTCTATCATCGTCGACCGCTCGGCGAAACAAGCGCCAATCACCGTGTTACCTGCATCGACAAGATGACTTTTAACGACAACGGCTTCATTAACCCCGTAATAATCACCTTCGAAGGCGTACATGCAAATAAACTGCCAAAGAAAAAAAAGTAATGATTATTTCCTCACACTTTTCTTCTTTTTCAGATTTCCGTTCTTAATATGATAATTGATTGTTGATACACTGATTTCATGATTTTGTGCCGTTTGGTAGACGCTTAATCCTTCAACAAGGTCCTGCTGGATAAGTGCCATTTTTTCTTTCGTCATCGCAGGGCAATGACCCCGGCGTGTCTTTGGTTTAAAAAAGTAGGCAGCGCCTTGTTCCTGAAGCGCCTTGGCATAATATTCAACGAACCGACGACTTGTCCGGGTCGCTTTACTAAGTTCATATACCTTGCATAATTTATTCACTATCAGATTTGCCAAAATAAAGCGTGAACTGTTCAAGTCGTCCTCGGAATGACTGAAGATAAGCGTTCCGTTATGATAATAATAAACTTTTCCGTCCTGTTCGCGGAATCCAAGGGTCTCATTTATCAGTTTTGTCCCCTCGGGGAAAAAAGGTAACTGTAGCTTCATAGTATTTTTTTTTGCAAAAATACAAATTTTTTATGAGAATCAATCCGTTTGATGAAAACACGATTTTTTTTGAATAATTGAAGTTTTTATGTATTTTTGTATCGATTTTAATAAAAAAGGAATAACATGAAAAAAGGATGTATACTACTCTTGACGATAGTGCTGCTGGTATATGGATATCAGGCTTATCAAGTTATGGATATCTATCGAAACGATGTCTTGAAAATAAAAACCTCAGGTAAGTTATCCGACATAACCGAAAAAGTGACGCCGATCCCATTAGATATTCCCGATTCGGGCGCTGTTCGGAATATGAAACAGGTGCGCAGGGACGGGAACAACCTTTTTATACTTAGCGACAGCCGCCTGCTTCACTTCGATATGAAAGGAAAATTTATCAATCAGATAGCGAAAGATCTATGCGGGCAAAACGGTAAATGGATAGCCGAATATGTATTAGATACGATTAATCACAAGGCGTTAGTTGTTGATAATGAGCGTTACCTAAGTACCTTTGACTATAACGGCAATCTGATCACAAGTTCCCGGATAGATAAACCATGGCAAAAAATCACCGCATTGGCATTTCATAACGGATATTTATGGGCGACAGCCGAAACACTCGTGAAAAACAATGACCTCCCCGGTTCTTATCTGATTGAACATAAACTGTATCAGTTAGATATGAACATGAATGAGATTTATAGTCAAACGCTGCGTAAGGCGAGTAGTGGGACGAGAAAAATATTTAACAGTTTATGCGTCGATGAACTTTTAGTCGATGAACAGGGGATATATGCCTATTCAATGATTTCCGATGCTGATCTACTACTCGAAGACACGTTAAACATCGCGTTACAAAAGAAGATTCCCTTATTGTATAAGGATGCGCAATATGGCATGGGTTGCATTTATCCGGTAAGAAAAGGGAAACGTCATTATCTATCGACTTGTTCTAACTGTTTAGTGGATCATGGATTCACTTTTTGTTATGACGATGTGAAGCAAACGGCATACATACTTGCTGACGGGTTCAAGGATGACTTCTTTAAAACGGGTCATGTGACAGACCTTCAATCCATGGATATTTACAATGATTTCTATTGCTTCTTAAAATCAGGCAATGATATATCGAAAAAATTCCCCGAAAGGGCTGATAACAATGACTTACCTGTTCTCTTTATACTGCAACTGCATGTTTAACCATTGTTAGCTCTTATTCAAGCGCTTGGTAGACGGTGTTGAGGAATTTTTCCCAGACGTATGTATCGGGTATCCGGTTGGTATAAAGCAAGATGATCATATCTTCTTTCAGGTCGATGATATAATCGGTGTTTGCCATTCCTCCCCAGCTAAGCGAACCGGGCGATACCATAGGGGAGGCGTTGTTGATAACCTCCCATGCCGAACTTTCTCCCGGATAGATTTGGAATCCCAATCCAAAGCGGAAATTAGCGTCGCCTCCTTCTTGGTGCATTAGTTGGTCTTTGGCCATGATCTCAAGGGTACGTCGTCCGAGGATACGTTTGTTATTGAAGACGCCGTTGTTGTGTATCATCTGACATAAGCGTGCATATCCCTCAATGGTGCCGTTTAACCCCGTTCCGCCTTGTGCAAACCGCCGGTCTTCATCGAAGGGATTTCGTCCGCTCCAAATTTCAACCGGGACGATTTTACCTGAACTGTCTGCACGGTAACAGGTGACAAACCGGTCTTTGTATTCCTCTCCATAGTAATAAGCCATCTCATAGATACCAAGCGGTTCAAAGATAGCTTCTTTCATGTATTCTTGTAAGGATTTTCCCGAGAAATACTCTACAAGATATGCCCCAACGTCCGATGCAGGATGGTAGTTCCACTTCGTTCCCGGGTCGTAAAGTAACGGCGCTTTAACAAGTTCCTTAACGGATTCTTCAAGCGTTTCGTATTGTCTTGGCGACATTCCTCGCGGCGTCCTTGCACCAGTGATACCCGATGTATGGGCGAGGAGGTGACGTATTAGCACGGGTGAATCGGCTTTTCGCGTTTCGGGCGCCATGGGGTCGCCCCCAGGAATGATAACCCGATCGGTCATCTCCGGGATATATTTCGATACCGGATCGTCTAACTGGAATTTCCCTTGTTCGAAAAGCGTCATCAACGCTACGGTCATGACTGCTTTTGTTTGAGAATACATACGAAAGATATCGTCTTTTTGAAGCGGTATCTGCTTCTCGACATCCTTCCACCCGAAGGCTTTGTTGTGAATCACCTGCCCGTTTTTGGCTACAAAAGTGAGCGCATGCGGGATGATACCCTGGTCGATATATTCCTGAAGTAGAGCGTCAACCCTCTCCAAACGTGCCTCATCCACCTTGAGACGCTTAAAATCGGGTTGATAATCAAATGTCTGAGGACTGTTCGTGTCAGAACAATCCTTCTTGTCACATATACAAGACGCAAGTAAAAGCGTCAAACCTAAAAACAAAAATACTTTTTTCATTTCGATAAGTTTATTATTTGGTTAAATTCTTACGTAGACTGCCTGATCCGAATGCAATGTTTGTCTTTATTAATGAAAAAACAGGTTACACCAATGATTGAAACGTAAAACGGTGTCTTCTCCATGCTTTTGAAGCGATGCTTTAATTTGGACGATCTCCTTTTCTTTATCCGGTTTTGTCTTGCTGAAAAACTTGTCGGCGAAACATATCAGCTGTTCTTCCGGCGAAACAGGTATGAAGTCCTTGTGCGGGAGGGGCAGATTCTTTTCTTCAATCATCCGCATCGAAATACCCGTTCCCGTATGCCTTTCACTAACAAGCGCATGACGCGGATAACCTTCCTTTCGGAGCAGGTCGGCGCCGAGATAACCATGGCATACATACTCGAAAGCGCCATAACAACCGATCTCCGGCGCTTCGCAAAGGATAATGCCGATGTCGTGAAGCATCGCCGCCTCTTCAATGAAAGTAATATCCAAATCCATTTCCGGATGGGCGCTGGCAATAGATAACGCCTTATCAGCCACGCTCCGGCTATGTCTTATCAGTAGTTGATAGAGTTCTGTCCCTACCGTGTAATATTTTTCTATAATTTTTATTGGCTCCATGAGGAAAATAAATCTTTTAGGTCGTGCGTCCGTTTCATTTGGTCCTTGCACCAAAAAGCGCTGATCCGATGCGCACCATGGTACTGCCTTCCTCGATAGCGATTAGATAGTCGTCGCTCATTCCCATCGATAACTCCATAAACAGGTCGTTGCCGGTTGTCGAAGGCAGTGATTTTATCTCCTTGAAAAGCGTGTGCAAGGATTCAAATTCGCGACGAACCTGTCTCTTATCATCTGTAAATGTGGCCATTCCCATCAAACCGCATATCTGCAGGTTTTTTAATTGCTCAGGTATTCCGTCTGCAAAAAGCGCTTTACATTCATCAGGCGAGAATCCATGTTTGCTTTCTTCTTCGGCGATATGTACTTCAATCAAAACGCGAATGAGGCGGTTGCAATTTTCGGCCTGACGGTTTATCTCTTGCATCAGTTTTAAAGTATCGACACTTTGTATCATCGATATAAATGGGGCAATAAATTTGACTTTGTTCGTTTGTAGTGTACCGATGAAATGCCATTCGATGTCATGTGGCAGAAATGGCTGTTTGGCAGTTAGTTCCTGCACACGATTTTCTCCGAAAATTCGTTGCCCTGCATCGTAAGCCTCTCTTATGACCTCGACGGGATGGAATTTGGATACGGCTATCAGTTTTACATCTTCAGGAAGATGTGACTTGATTTCTAAAAAGTTGTTTCTGATAAACATTGATAAATAAATGAAAACTGAAAACTGAAAACTGAAAACTGAAAACTGAAAACTGAAAACTACAAACTGAAAACTGAAAACTGAAAACTGAAAACTACAAACTACTTCGCTTCGACTACGAAAGGAAAGACATCTATTAGAGACGTTTCAGTAATTGAAACGATCTCATAGTCCGACATTGTTCCTTTCATCCCTGTATTTATGGTGTTTATAGCATCGAGCAGGGTCGAGGCCTGCGATAGCATCTGTACAGCCGTCTTTTTTTCCATGCCGCTTTTTTCATCTAACGTAATCATATTGACTTTTGCGCGGTAATAACGGTCTCCCTGATCGTTGAGGAATGTTTCAACGAAACGGGCGCGTCTGATGTCTGTGACCATAAATTCGCCGCTTATGAATGGACGCATTTCCTTGATGATACGCGTCTCAGCCTCTGTAAAAGATAGGGCATCAACTAAATATGCTTCCAATACTCTTCGCTGCATGACATCTTCTGTTGTCTTATCGTAACTAATCTTACATTCAAACCAATTGTGCATAAATATTATAGTTTTTAATTAGAAAATCAATGCAAAAATACGGTTAAAATGCGAGATACGCAACCCTATTCGGATTTTTAAAAATAATAAACCTAAGGTACATTTGATAAATAACAAAATAACCTGTATTTTTGCGCGAAAATTATTGATGCATCATGAATCCATTTTCATACGGAACAATTGTAAAAAGCGGTAATTTCTTTGATAGAGAAGAGGAATGTTCGCGTATTGTTGCTACACTTTCGGGAGGCAATAATATGGTGCTTTATGCGCCGCGTCGTTTTGGGAAAACATCATTGGCTTTCAAAGCCATTGAACTGTTAGAAGAGGCCGGTTTTATTTGTGTTTACTTCGATTTTTCTACCGTTTTTTCTCCTGAATCATTTGTGAGGCTTTACACAAAAGCCTTATCAGCAAAACAATCTAATATGAATAAGTTTGCCCGACTGTTTACGACCATTATAAAAACCATTCGTCCGATCATCACTTTCGGACAAGATGGTATACCGGAGCTTTCAGTCGATTTTGCAAATACAGAGGTAGACGAAACAGTGATCTCACAACTCTTGGATATGCCCGAGATGATTGCGAGTGAAAGCAAGCGGGTGATAGTTTTTTTTGATGAATTTCAAGAAGCTGAGAAGTTGAAAATGATTAATTTCGAGGCTTTATTACGGAGCAAAATACAACAACAGCAAAAAACAAATTATCTATTTTTCGGCAGCAAAACACACCTGCTCAACGAAATGTTTAACAGTAGAAACAGGGCTTTTTACAACTCAGCCATGCAAATGTCAATGGGAGCTTTACCACAATCGGAAACGATTGAGTTCCTGATAACAAAATTCTCATTATCAAATATTCAAATTAGTCTTGAAACTGCAAAGTATCTTATTTCTGTCGCTTCCGGAATACCGCATTATATTCAACTGTTAGCTTCTGAAATATGGCAATATATGGTTGATAATCAGATATATATAACAAGAGATGTGATTGATGAATGTGCGCAAAGGTTACTCCTCCTTAAAAACGATTATTATCTGGAACTGTTTATCAATCGTTCGATAAGCCAAAAACAACTACTCAAAGCGTTGACTGTGGATAGTAAAAATATTTTTTCGGCAGCTTATATCAAGAAACATCGCCTTCCTGCTCTTAGCACGATACAACATTCTATTAAAGAGCTTATTAACTATGGAATAATCGAAAAGAAAGGGGATGAATACTTTATTGCAGACCCGTTTTTCAAAATGTTTATCGAACAAAATTGAAATATTTGTATTTTTATTCAAAAATTATCGCTATCTTTGCGGCGTTTTTGAATATTTATTCATAATGAGCGCCAAGAGACAACGTTTATCAGTCATTGAGAAAATACTTCGTACAGAAGTAATCCGAAGTCAGGACGATTTGCAAAAGTCGTTGACGGATAGAGGTTTTGAGGTAACGCAGGCCACCCTTTCGCGTGATATCAGGCAGTTGAAAATCATTAAAACGCCTGACAGTGATGGACATTACATGTATATCCTTCCCGAAAAAGAACCAAGTTTTATCGCGCCGCAGCTCGACGAACCAATAGTTGAGTTTTCAGGCAATCTGGCCATGATAAAGACCCGTCCGGGTTATGCAATGGGTATCGCATCGGACATTGACAAGCATGCGCCTGACGAGATTCTCGGAACAATCGCCGGCGACGATACAATTCTTGTCATTCCACGCGAAGGGTACACACAAATTCAAGTCAAAGAGGTATTGACAAAAATATTAAATAACAGACATATAAGATAAATAATCAATACGTCTCCCATCATTGAGAGAGACGAAGCAATCTAAATCATTCATAAGATGCAGGATAGTAAAAATGGAAAAAGAAAAAAAAGAAGCCGTTTATGACATTGATGTCATGGTAGCAGACGAGAGTCATGAAAAGTATGTAGATTCGATATTAGATACCATTGAGGCCTCGGCAAAAGTGCGGGGGACAGGTATCGCCAAGCGTTCACATGATTATGTCGCGCAAAAAATGCGTGAAGGGAAAGTCATCATTGCGCTTGACGGGGACGATTTTGCCGGGTTCACTTATATAGAATCGTGGGGGAACAAACAATATGTGGCTACTTCGGGCCTTATCGTAGCTGACAGGTTTCGTAATCAGGGATTAGCGAGGCGCATCAAACATGCCTCTTTTCAGTTGGCGCGGTTGCGATGGCCGAAAGCGAAGATTTTCAGTCTCACCTCCGGAAGCGCAGTCATGAAGTTGAATACCGAGTTAGGTTACTTCCCGGTCACCTTCGCCGACCTTACCGATGACGAAGCGTTCTGGCGCGGTTGTAACGGATGCTCTAACTACGATGTGTTGATGCGCACGCAACGACGATATTGTATATGTACCGCCATGCTTTTCGACCCCGCCGATGAGCGCTGTTTGATGCTCGAAAAAATGTGCCATTCGTTTGCCCAAAAAGAAGCGAAAAAAAGAAAAGCCGAGGCTAAAAACGGTGTCGAAAACAATTCGACTAATTTACACCAAGTGAAAAAAACAGAACATGATTAATTGAAAACTATATAAAAATGGAAAATAAAAAGAAAAAAGTAGTAGTCGCTTTTAGCGGAGGATTGGACACCTCCTATACGGTGATGTATCTATCCAAAGAGAAAGGTTTTGAAGTGTATGCCGCCTGTGTCAATACAGGCGGATTCAGCCTCGAACAACTTAATAAAAATGAGGAAAATGCCTACAAATTAGGTGCGAAGCAATATGTTACGCTTGATGTGACGAAAGAATATTACGAAAAGAGTCTTAAATATATGATTTTCGGCAATGTGCTACGTAATGGTACCTATCCGATCTCTGTATCGTCGGAGCGTATTTTTCAGGGAATGGCTATCGCACGTTATGCGAAGGAGATTGAAGCCGACGCCATTGCACACGGCTCAACAGGCGCAGGTAACGATCAGGTGCGCTTCGACATGACTTTTTTAGTGATGACGCCTGATATTGAGATTATTACGCTAACACGCGACAGCAACCTCTCCCGGCAGGAAGAGATTGACTTCCTGAACAAGAACGGGTTTGAAGCCGATTTTGCGAAGATGAAATATTCGTATAATGTAGGGATATGGGGTACTTCTATTTGCGGCGGCGAACTGTTGGATTCGACGCTGGGTCTTCCCGAATCAGCCTATCTGAAAAAAGTGGAGAGAGCGGGTAGCGAACTGCTTCGCATCGGATTTTTGAAAGGCGAAGTTCATTCGGTGAACGGCACAGTTTATACTGATAAGATCAAAGCGATTCAGGCGATTGAAGCGTTAGGCGCCGCTTATGGGATCGGACGCGACCTGCACGTAGGCGATACGATCATCGGTATCAAAGGGCGCGTAGGTTTTGAAGCTGCCGCCCCGATGTTGATCATCGGAGCGCACCGTTTTCTCGAAAAATATACGCTGAGTAAATGGCAGCAATATTGGAAAGACCAGGTAGCCAATTGGTATGGTATGTTTCTTCACGAAAGTCAGTACCTCGAACCGGTCATGCGTGATATCGAAGCCATGCTGACCGAAAGTCAACGTAACGTGAACGGAACAGTCATCCTCGAATTGCGCCCCAAGTCGTTCTCAACAGTTGGTGTTGAATCAGCGGATGATTTAGTGAAGACGAAATTCGGCGAATACGGCGAAACGCAAAAAGGCTGGACCGCCGACGAAGCCAAAGGTTTTATTAAGGTGACATCTACACCATTGCGCGTGTATTATTCAAACCATAAGGAAGAACTATGATAAAAATAGGAATTATCGGAGGCGCCGGCTATACGGCCGGTGAATTGATACGGCTACTGATAAATCATCCGGACGTAGAGCTTGTTTTTGTGAACAGTTCCAGCAATGCAGGCAACAAATTAACGGCTGTACATGCAGGTCTGCATGGCGAGACAGACATGACATTCACTACCAATCTGCCGTTAAACGAAATCGATCTGCTATTTTCATGTACGGCACATGGTGAGACAAAGAAATTTCTCGAAAGCAACCATATACCCGAGAAGTTGAAAATCATTGATTTAAGTGAAGATTACAGGCTTGCTACACCAAAGCATACTTTTATCTATGGTTTGCCCGAACTGAACCGACGCGCTATCTGTAAGTCGAAATATGTTGCCAATCCGGGATGTTTTGCTACCGGAATACAGTTAGCGTTGCTGCCATTGGCCAAACATCTGATGCTGAATAGCAGCATTCATGTAAATGCCATAACAGGCTCCACCGGCGCTGGCGTGAAACCCTCAGCGACAACACATTTCAGTTGGCGAAACAATAACATTTCTGTCTACAAGCCGTTTGAACACCAGCATTTAGCCGAAATACACCAAAGTCTGAAGCAGTTACAGCACAGTTTCAATTCGGAAATCAACTTCATTCCGATGCGTGGCGATTTCCCTCGTGGCATTTTCACGACAGCCTATATAGCGTGTAAAGTGGAGTTGGAGGAGATAAAGAAAATCTATCATGACTACTACAATGACCACTCATTTACCTTTGTCATTAACGACAACCCTGACTTAAAACAGGTTATTAACACCAACAAATGCCTGTTATTTTTGCAAAAAATTGAGGACAAACTGCTTATCATTTCAGTTATAGATAATCTCCTGAAAGGAGCAAGCGGACAGGCCGTTCACAACATGAACCTCCTGTTCAATTTAGAAGAAACCGTCGGGCTGCATTTAAAAAGCGGAGCTTTTTAAATGCAGAATGCAGAATGCAAAATGCAAAATGCAAAATGCAGAATGCAGAATGCAGAATGCAGAATGCAGAATGGAAAACTGAAAACTGAAAACTGAAAACTGAAAACTGAAAACTATTATGAACTTATTCAACGTTTACCCACTTTTCGATATAGAGATAGTAAGAGGTCTCGGTTGCCACGTGTGGGACAAGGAAGGCAACCAATATTTAGATTTATACGGAGGACATGCAGTAATATCCGTCGGTCACAGTCATCCTGAGTATGTGAAAGCCATCACTGATCAGGTACAAAAACTTGGCTTTTACTCCAATTCGGTGATTAACAGCTTCCAACAGACATTTGCCGACAAATTGGGCAAGGCCTGCGGTTATGACGATTATTCGCTGTTCTTAGTGAATACCGGCGCTGAAGCCAACGAGAATGCGATGAAGTTAGCCTCGTTCCATAACCGCAAAAAGCGGATCGTATCCTTTCGTCATTCGTTTCATGGCCGCACTTCGGCAGCTGTACGAGTGACTGATAATCCAAGTATTATAGCCCCTATTAACGAACAACTTCCGGTCACTTATGTCCGTATGAACGACGCCGAAGCCGTTGAAACAGAGTTAAGTAAAGGCGATGTGTCGTCGGTCATCATCGAAGGCATCCAAGGGGTAGGAGGCATCCTGACCCCTGACGATCAGTTTTTCAGAGATTTACGGACGCTATGTACAAAATACGAAGTCGTACTAATCTTTGATGAGATTCAATCGGGTTACGGTCGCAGCGGCAAGTTCTTCGCCCACCAATATGCGGGCATCCGTCCCGACATCATCACGGTAGCCAAAGGGATAGCAAATGGATTTCCTATGAGCGGTATGCTGATCAGTCCGATGTTCACCCCAGTTTACGGGATGTTAGGTACCACATTCGGAGGCAACCATCTAGCGTGTGTAGGCGCTATTGCGGTACTTGAAATCATGGAAAAGGAAAAATTGATAGAAAACACAAAACAGGTTGGCGACTATCTTATTAACGAACTGAATGCCCTTAATTTTGACGGAATAAAAGAAGTGCGCGGTCGCGGATTGATGATAGGTATTGAGTTTCATGAATCCGTAAAAGAGACACGTGCAAAATTGCTATTCGACGAAAAAGTCTTCACAGGCGTTGCCGGCACGAATACCATCCGCCTGCTTCCGCCCTTATGCCTCTCACAGCCCGAAGCCGACGTCTTCCTAAGTAAATTGAGAAAAACGTTAGGAATTTTGTAATTTTCAGTCCCAAGTCCCCCTTTCAAGGGGGTCAGGGGGATGTCAGGAAGGGGTCAGGGGGATGTAGTTAGTTATCAGATAATACATCATTCCAGGAAACAGCATCACCGTTCCGGTTGCTATGCAAATCGTCTTTGCTGCGAATCTGATAACGCGAGAGCATCCCATTGAAAATATCATTACTCATGTTTTGCATCATTAATTTTCTAAAAAATTTAACAACTGTTTAAGTTCCCTTTTCTTTTTTCCGACTTCAATGCACTGACTTACGATAGTCTTGTCCAAACTTTTTGCCATGTCAAAATCTATTCTCAAATCTTCGGTCAGATAATCCTGCATAGCCCGCATCGATTGTAAACGCAAATAATGTGTAGCTACAATCATATCGCAAACGGCTTTTGCAGGCTCGGCAATGAGGAAAGAATACCGATCTTCAACAATTTCCTGACGTATGCCGATTGGAAAATACTTTTCGGGAACGGTTACGTAGTCGAAGCGCCCTAACGGGGTAGAGAACGTTTTCGCTCTTTTTATCGTTACCGAACGGACAGCATACACTTTTTCAGGGATAAGACCATAATAGGACAGGGCGCTTTCGAGGGAAACGTACGATGGCCCAAAAAGATGATTCGCCGCCAACTCGCGCGATATGGCCTGTCCGCTTGCCTGAGGTGAAACAACAAAAAATCCCCTCTTCAATCGAACCAAATCGCCCGTTTTCTCCAATGCGGCAATCCTGTATTCGCTCAAAACCGATGTCAATACAGCAGAATTGACAGGTATGGCGCCAAACTGTTCTAACAACCTCATCCTGTAAATCGTTTTCTAATTCAAACCGCAAAATTAGTAAAATTTGTATAGATAACCAAAAACATTCCGGTTATCTGCGCAAAATTTGCTGAAAAAGTGCCGAAAAACCGTGTTAAGGGGAAAGAATAACATTAACTTTTTCGACTATGAAAGATTTAGAAAAGATCACTTTATCTGTCCATCCATTTTTTGAAGTTGGCAACTCGTTCCCTGCTCACTAATAGTTCTTCTTTTTCAACCCAGTGAGGAAGGATGATTTTCAGTCTGTTTGACGAATAAGCAATCAAATCCCGAATCGCATAATAATTGATGATGAAATCCCTGCTGATTCTGAAAAACAATTTCGGGTCAACCATTTGTTCTATTTCACCTAATGAATAATCTATCGGATAACTTTTACCTGCATCGGTATAAAGGAACGTACATCGCTCGATAATGTAAAAACAATGAATATTCGTTGCCGGAATAGATTTGTAATGCGCCCCTATTTTCACAAGAAAACGCTCTTTACTTGAGGGTTGCAACTGCTTTATAACCGATTCAAGCCTTGCAAAGCCGGTTTTCGGCCAGTGAATCGTATTGAATTTTTCGATAGCGTTCTTTAGCTCATCCCGATTGACCGGTTTCAGCAAATAATCGACACTATTCAGTTTAAACGCCTTTAATGCAAACTCATCATAAGCCGTTGTAAAAATGATGGGGACGTCTATCTTGCATTTCTCAAAAATATCAAAACAAAGCCCGTCGTCTAATTGAATATCCATAAATATCAAGTCAGGGCATGGATGTGCTGAAAGCCAATTGATTGTTTGTTCGACAGACCGGAGCACATCAATGATTTCGATTCCCGAATCAATTTCATTCAGCAACCGGAAGAGCTTTTGCGACGCCGGAGCCTCGTCTTCTATGACCAATACTTTCATTTTAACAATTCTAATACAGGCAAACTGACTGCAAAGGTATTATTTTCCTGATGAATGATGACGTCTTTTCCGGTAATTAATCTCACTCTTTCTTTCAGGTTAGTCAAACCTGTCCCGGTAGCATGATCGATTATATTTTTCTTTTGTAGCCTATTTGATACCGTAACATACCCGTTTTCATTTCCTATATGGATTTTTAGGGGACAATCTGCCGACATGGCGTTGTGTTTCAAGGCATTCTCGACCAATAGCTGTAAAGATACCGGTATGACCCTGTATTTTTCCGGGTTTTGAATATCCACATCCAATTGTACTTTATTTCCGGCACGTTCTTGCTGTAATTGGAAATATTGTTTCACAAAAGCGAGTTCTTCCTCCAACGAAATCAGGTCGTTTTCTTCATGGTCTAAAATATAACGGTAAACCGCTGCTAATTTTTGAATATAATGATCCGCTTTTTTCGGGTCTTCATAGACCAATTCGGATAACGTATTCAAGCTGTTAAATAGAAAGTGCGGGTTGACCTGCGTTTTCAGGGTCTGATACCTGAATTTTAAATTTTCCTCTCTTAACTTTTGTTCGCGGTCAATCGCCTGACGCCAAGCGATGTAAAAAGACGACAGAAGCGACGAAAATCGAAACCGAATAGAATCTTATAGCCGAAGGAAATTCCGCTTGCCACAAATGATTCCATAAACCACTCGTATCCAATCCCATGATCAAATAAGAGACATAACTCACTAAGCAGATAACAAGAAGGGATATAAGCAATATCACAAGAAAAAAGAAAATTAAAGCAGGCAGAATGATTGTTTTTAATTGTTTTACAGGCCGCCTGTCTAATATTTTTTGAAAGAATAAACGCCCAACGGTTAGCCCTATCAGGATCATAATCAATCCTATCGTCCCTAATTGAATCGTTGACGATTGAAGAGGATTACCGGTTCGATACCATGTATAAATCACGGAAAAAGCAGCGCTAAATAGTACGACTGCGATAAAAACTGAAAGTTTTTTACTGATAATTGTTCTCATAATGCTTTGTTTTTAATTAATACTGCCGCAAAAGTAGGCGGCTTGCAGATGACAGCAAAATAAAAGTTATTGATTTGTTGTTTTTGTTGGTTGAGTTGACGAAATTGTTACTTAATTCGTTTTTTTTGCGTATGTTTGCACCCGGAAACATAATACCATAAAGAAATGAAAAGAATTATTAAAAAAAAAATTTTGACGATCAGCGTTTTGGCGCTATTCTCATGGTCACTTTTAGCTCAGACAGACGGTAAAAAAGTGAAGGTTTTTTTAAGCGCTGCTAATCAAAAAGAGATGTTAGTCGAGCAGGACGAAATTATCTTCAAACGGGATGTTGAAACCGAGAACTTGTTGATTAATATCTACCCTGAGTTTACATATCAACAAATTCTTGGCTTTGGCGCTGCATTTACCGAAACATCGGCGTTTAATTTTTCACTGCTAAGTCCCGATCTTCAGCAAAAACTTGCTGAAGCATATTTCGGGAAAAGCGGCATTGGCTATAATTTTTGCCGCACACATATCAATGCCTGTGATTTTTCGATCGATGAATATACGTATGTAGCAGACGGTGACGTCGATTTAAAGACCTTTAACATCGACAGAGACAAGAAATATATTATACCGATGATTAAAGCTGCGCTAAAAATTAACCCCGAATTGTTGCTTTTTGCTTCTCCCTGGTCGCCACCCGCCTGGATGAAAGACAATAACAGTGTAGTGCGGGGAGGGCGCCTCTTACCGCAGTTTTATCCGACATGGGCGAAATATTTTTCGCGTTATCTGGAAGAATATAAAAAAGAGGGTATTGATTTCTTCGGTGTTACTATTCAAAACGAGCCAAAAGCGGTTCAAATGTGGGAAAGCTGTATATGGACAGGTGAGGAAGAGGGTGTATTTGCCACAAATTTTCTTCGTCCTACCCTTGATGAAACAGGCTTTAGCGACATAAAAATAATCGTTTGGGACCACAACAAAGAGCGAGTCATGGAGCGGGCCAGAGAATCTATGAGTGTGCCGGGCGCTGAAAAAGCCATTTGGGGCATAGGGCATCATTTATATTCGGGCGACCATTTTGATAATTTAAGGATGGCTCACGAGCTATATCCCGATAAAGCGTTGATAGCCACTGAGAACAATGGATATGGCGTAAGAGGTGGCGATGTGGCTGCCAACTGGAGAGACATAGACCGGTATGCCAAAGAAACGATAATGAACTTCAATAATTTCACGTCTGCCGCTGTTGCATGGAATATGATCGTTGATTTTAAAACAGGCGGCCCTTTTCACAACACCCCGGCCGGCGGTTCCTCAGCGCCGGTTTGGGTTGATGCCGACAAAAAGGAGTTTATTCTCGGACCTCTTTTTTATACGGATGGCCATTTCAGTAAATTTATTAAACGGGGTGCGGTACGAATCGGAAGCAGCACATACAACGATACGGTAAAAGTAGTTGCCTTCAGCAATCCCGACGGCGAAATTATCGTTGTTGTTCTCAACACAACAGACAGAGACGGCACACCGAAAATTCGCCTAAACAACTGTACCGCAGATTTTAAAATGCCTGCCAAATCATTGCAAACGCTGATTATACCTCCGAAATAATAAACGCAAATCAGCCAAAAAAGGCGTAAAAAAAGCGCCTACATTTCTGTAAGCACTTGATTTTCATTCTGTGGGCGTTGACGGATTCGAACCGCCGGCCCTCTGCTTGTAAGGCAGATGCTCTGAACCAGCTGAGCTAAACGCCCTGTTATGGGAGGTCTTTTCGATAGAAAATCGGGGCAAAGATACGGCTTATTTTTTTACCTCCAAATTTTTTTGTAAAATTTTTTTTAAAAAAATTGTTTGTTATTCAATATAAATATATTATCTTTGCCCCCTGTTTAGGTAATTAGACTTATGAGGCTTTCGACACTAACAGCAATCTCCCCCGTTGACGGACGTTACAGGGACAAAGTAGATAACCTTGCGGGATATTTTTCCGAATGGGCGTTTATTCAATATCGTATGGGAGTGGAAATTGAGTATTTCATTTTTCTTTGCGCGTATCTTCCACAGCTGAAACCGCTCTGTGACAAAAGAATGAATGAAATTCTGCGGGATATTTATCGCAAATTTTCCGTTGAGGATGCTGTAAGAATCAAAGAAATTGAAAACACGACGAACCATGACGTCAAAGCTATCGAGTATTTCATCAAGGAACGTTTTGATGCGCTTTCATTGCAGGAATATAAGGAGTTTATCCATTTCGGACTAACCTCTCAGGATATTAACAATACAGCGGTTCCGTTATCTATCCGCGATGCGCTGAAAGATGTCTATTATCCTGCTATCGAAGCGATTATTAATCAGTTGAAGCTGTATGCCGAAGAATGGAAAGACATTGCAATGCCGGCAAAGACACACGGACAGCAGGCTTCGCCTACGCGGTTAGGGAAAGAAATCATGGTGTTTGTCTACCGCTTGGAGCAGCAGTTGAAATTACTGAAAACAATCCCGGTGACAGCCAAGTTCGGTGGGGCAACCGGTAATTTCAATGCGCATCAGGTTGCTTTTCCCCAATTTGACTGGCACATGTTGGGCGATAAATTTGTCACTGATTATTTGGGTATGGAACGCGAAACATGGACTACGCAAATATCAAATTATGACAATCTGGCGGCCTTATTCGATGGGTTGTGCCGCATCAACACCGTTCTTATCGATATGTGCCGTGACTTTTGGCTTTATATCTCCATGGATTATTTCAAGCAAAAAATCACTGCCGACGAAGTCGGCTCGTCAGCC